>Ga0255338_1002101_pt1 | contig 31940 bp, 26 predicted proteins | sample MeOH1_35cm_T4_19_FD_203715 | JGI IMG/M metagenome (GOLD analysis project Ga0255338, IMG submission 203715) | Sandy soil microbial communities from University of British Columbia, Vancouver, Canada - MeOH1_35cm_T4_195 | ecosystem: Engineered > Artificial ecosystem > Sand microcosm > Unclassified ... | reverse complement strand
TGTAGCAGATTCTGTAATGTGTGTTTCAAATTCCCTTTCAGATGTGAATCGACCAAGATGCAATTCGACACGTATAAGATCTAAGTTAAGCTAAAAATCCACATAGAACAGTCAGAAATTGACTAAACGTCACCGTCAGCTTTGTCCGGCTAATATGCCTAAGGTGTGTTAATCCGCATAGCTTACTTTTATCATAAAATATAAGGGGTGCTGTAGGGCGTTCAGTTTGAAAGATGAATTAGGGTTTAACCTTAACGTAAATTAATCATAAATAATTAAAGACTCTAAAAATAGGTCATAGGAAGTTAAAGAGTCTTATTTCATAAAAGATTAAGTATCTCATGGTAAAGATTATCTATAAAAATCTCGACCTAGGTAGTCTCACGCATCTTTGAATACTATATAACTCAATTTAATTACATTAAAACTTTGTAAGAAATTGAATAAATATATTTTATTTTAAGAAAATTTCATGCTCAAGTTTTATGCTTTATTAAAATAAAGCCCTTTCAAAACTTGCCAGCTCACCGCAAGGGCACCAACAATAAACACTACATCTCCAACTGTTCTAACCCAGCGTAAAGTACTCATAATAGGTTGCTGCATAAAAACCTCACTACGTGCGTACCATAAGCCTTTTGATGCGCTGGCAAAAAATTGGATGATGCCTATTGGTAAAAGACTGGTAAAAAGCATTAAAACGAGTCCAAAATTTAGCCACCAAAATCCTGTCTTCATCCACTTGTCGCTCAACACAAAATCAGGGCGAATGTACCGCAGAATCAGCAATGTAAAACCAAGGGCTAGGAAACCATAAACTCCAAATAAAGCACCATGAGCATGCGTTGCTGTGGTATTAAGACCTTGTATATAGTAAAGGGAAATTGGCGGATTAATCATAAATCCAAATACGCCTGCACCAAGCATATTCCAAAAGGCTACTGCTACAAAAAACAAGAGCGGCCATTTAATCCTTTCCATCCATGTTGCACGCTCTTTAAGCCGCCAATTTTCCCAAGCTTCATAACCCAACACCACGAGTGGCACGACTTCTAGCGCACTAAATGTGGCACCAATTGCCATTACTGGTGTTGTGGTGCCTGAAAAGTAAAGATGGTGAAAAGTTCCAGGAATTCCGCCCAACATAAATAAAGATGCCGATGCCAATGCAGCTGATGTTGCCAGTGTGCGTGACACCAGTCCCATGCTACAAAAGATGAAAGCTAGCGCTGTTGTTGCAAAAACTTCAAAGAAGCCTTCAACCCACAAATGCACCACCCACCAACGCCAATATTCCATGACTGATAGATGTGTACGCTCACCATAAAACAAACCAGCGCCATAAAATAAGCCAATTGCTACAACGGATGCAGTTAGCAAGGCTAAAAGATTTTTATCGCCGGGTTTTCTTAAAACTGGCGCAATGCAGCGCATCATTAAAATCAGCCATAGAACGATGCCTACAAATTTACCGATTTGCCATAAGCGACCTAAATCGACATATTCATAACCTTGATGACCGAGCCAGAAATTCCATTGCGGCGGCATAATTTGTGCTATTGCATAAAAGTTGCCGATAAATGATCCAAGCACTACCAATATTAAGGCCCAAAATAATATATCTACACCAATTTTTTGATAATTTGGATCTTTGCCACCATTAATAATTGGAGCAAGAAACAAACCAGCTGACAGAAACCCCGTGGCAATCCAAAACAATGCTGCTTGAATGTGCCAAGTCCGCACTAAACTATAAGGTAACCATTTTGATGTATTTATACCGTAAAAGCTTTGCCCTTCAATAGTGTAGTGTGCGGTAAATCCACCTAGAAATACTTGAAGGGTGAACAATGCGACCACAACTAAAAGATATTTGCCTAAAGATTTTTGCGATGGTGTAAGGCTGAGTGTTGAAATAGGATCTGCAATAGGTTCATTAATATTTTCTTCATCCTGCTTTCGTAAAAACGCCCAACCCCATACCAAAGCACCCACACCGGCAATCAGGACCACAATGCTAATAATTGACCAAACGATATTTTCAGCAGTTGGTTTATTATCAATTAGCGGTTCATGCGGCCAGTTGTTGGTGTAAGTAGCACCATTTGGGTATCGCTCAGTTGCAGCTGCCCACGCGGTCCAAAAGAAAAACTCCGTTAACCTTACACGACGTTCTTCATCGGCCAAGGTGACTTCTTTCATTGCGTAGTTTTTTCGTGTGTTCGTTAATGACTTATCGCCGCCAAAAAGTTGATTATAGTATTGCGCTGTTTGCACGATTGCTTTTCCACGCCGCTCACTGACTACTAATGTGTCTTTTTCAAGTGTGTATCCGTTGGTTCTATAATCTTGTTTCAGGGCATACTGTATAGCGTTTTTCTCAGTACCGTTCAAGCTGTCATATGACTGTCCATATTGCTCTTGCGCGGCAAGGTTGAGCCATGCAATGAGTTCGCGATGTAGCCAATCTGCAGTCCAGTCTGGCGCTTGATAAGCCCCATGCCCCCATACTGAACCCAGTTGCATACCACCAACAGATTGCCATGCTGTTTGACCGTCTAAGATGCGTTCTTTGCTGGTAATTACACTGCCGTTTGTTGTGATCACTTGGGCAGGAATTGGCGGCGCTTTGCGATAAACTTCTACGCCTAAATACCCTAGCAATGAAAATGTAATTGCTACGATACCAATAAGTATTATCCAATGCTTGCGATACTGTCCCATGTTAACTTTCTCTTTAATTGGATTTATTTACTTAATCAGACTGCTTAGGCATTCTGGGCCCAATACTTCTCTATGTATATTAATGTGGCTAATGCCTAGTTATAACAGTGCATATAGTTGATCTTCCGTAAAAGATTGTGTTTCACAGATGTAATAATTCCATTTTTTCGATTAAGGCGTAAGGTCTTTGCTTAGGCCCATATGCAGCCACAACTCATTTATTAGCAGCATGGGCTGAAGCTTTTGGATTGTTCACTAATGCCCTTGTTCAAGAGAGAATGAAATTGAAAAATGACTTAAGGTCAAATCAAGAAGAAATCGAAAATGTATATGTTCTATCGCGAATCCATAATGATGTAACTAGGCACGCTTGAAGGATAGTTGATGATAAACATTAGCATTTAATTTCACGAAAACGCTTACGTAGTCCAAATAAAACAGTTTGCGAATGAGCTAATTTGTCAGATTTAGTTAATTTTTCCTCTTGTTCAGCAATCTGGATTTTCAAATCCAGATGTTTGCACTCTTTCTGAACTTCCGAGGTTAGCTTCATTCGGCGACCATAAGTTTCAAATTGCTTACTATTCATGCCCATAATTGATTGTATGCAGCTGCCATATTTTCGCAGTGCCCTTATTGGAGAACATCATAGCCTATTAATTTACGACCTGTAGATTTATTCAAACCGCGTGTTGGCTCCACATCAATTTTTTGCGCACCTAAGCATGGTGAGTCGGAATAGACGACTTTACCTGCTACTTCGCATTTGAATGCAGTTCTCGATGGTGCTGGCAGTTTTGCTTCAGCAAACGCAATCCCTGAAGAAAGTACTAAGGTTAGCGATGTGAGTAAACGCAAATTAAACATGTGTTTTAGCAAACCTAGTTGTAAATATAAGTACGCAATGTGGATTGATTGTAATTAATTTAAGACACCATTTGAAATTTATTAAATAATCACAGTCCGCTTTGTCCGGCTAATATGCCAAAGACGTGTTAATCCGCTTACAGGATATTTGGGTGGAATCTTATTTTTTTATATTGAACAATCAGCAGGCCTAGTTGAGATATGGATTAGTGGGTTTTTTGGATGGAGTGCTTAATTTTAAGCTGAAAGTAAAAACCCAAGTTCTACACGGCATTTACCGACTCTGCAGACCGGGTGCGGGACGTAAAACTTGTGTTACGTGATTATACATCTGATTTTATTACCTCAAATATGCAACCTTTTGTACAAAATCCACTACCCGCCCCCGTCTAAAAATACTCTATTAAGTTATTTTGTTCAATTATGGTGCACAATATTACATAGCCCCAATTTGGTGCAATTTTAGATTTTAGGAGCAATACATGCCGTATGTAGCAGAAGCAATTGCCAGATTGAAAAAGTCAGGCCCTGCAGAATTTGAATTTTATCAGGCTGTCGACGAGGTTTTAACTTCGTTACGTCCGTTGTTGGATAAATACCCAAAATATAGAAAAAATGGCATCATCGAGCGCATCGTAGAGCCAGAACGTCAAATTATGTTCCGTATCGCCTGGGTGGATGATCATGGCCAAGTGCAGGTGAATAAAGGTTATCGAATCCAGTTTAACTCTGCGCTTGGTCCATATAAAGGCGGTATCCGTTTTCACCCAAGCGTTTATGGCGGCATCATCAAATTTTTAGGTTTTGAGCAGATTTTCAAGAACTCACTTACAGGCTTGCCAATTGGCGGCGGCAAGGGTGGAAGTGATTTTGATCCTAAAGGTAAATCTGATAATGAAATTATGCGTTTCTGTCAGGCTTTCATGTCAGAACTCTACCGCCATATTGGCCCAACAACCGATGTACCAGCAGGCGACATTGGTGTGGGTGCTCGTGAAATTGGTTATATGTATGGCCAATACAAGCGCCTTACCGGAAGTTTTGATGGTGTACTGACGGGTAAAAAAATTCCTTGGGGTGGCTCACTCGGCCGTACACAAGCTACAGGCTATGGTGCAGTATATTTTGCGCAGAATATGCTTGAAGGACGTGGTGATAGCCTGGAAGGAAAAATCTGTGCAGTGTCTGGCGCTGGTAACGTTGCAATTTACACGATTGAAAAATTGTATCTGCTTGGGGCAAAGCCGGTTACATGTAGTGACTCGCGTGGCATGATCTATCATGAAAAAGGGATTAATCTTGCTACACTGAAACAGCTGAAAGAGTTCGATTCTGCATCTTTATCAAAATATATACAGCAGCATCCTGATGCTAAATATACATCAGTCGCTGATTATCCAGCAGGTAGAAATCATGTATGGTCAGTGCCATGCCAAGCAGCGTTTCCATCTGCGACTCAGAATGAGCTGAATGGTGATGATGCAGAAGCCTTGCTGAATAACGGTTGCATTTGTATTTCAGAGGGCGCTAACATGCCATCGACTCCTGAAGCTGTAGAGAAAATTCTTAAGGCTAAGATTGCTTATGGCCCTGGTAAAGCCGCTAATGCTGGTGGTGTTGCGACAAGCCAGCTAGAAATGGCCCAAAACTCAAGCATGCAACAATGGACATTTGAAGAAGTCGATGGCAAGCTGTTCAATATCATGCGCAATATCTACACGAACACTAGTGAGACTGCCAAAGAGTTTGGTCAGCCAGATAATTTAGTTTTTGGTGCAAATATTGCAGGGTTCCGCAAAGTAGCAGATGCAATGATTGATCAAGGTGTCATGTAAAAGTTTCTCTTTGTTATGACTACACTCTAACTTAGCGTAGCTCATCATTTAAACGATTAGCTACGCTAAAAACAACAAAACTCTTAAATAGCAAAAGGAATGTACAAAATTATGATATCAGCCATTATCTTAATGAATATTGAAAGACACAAAATCAATGAGACAGCCGAACTATTGAATGACATGCCTGAAATATCAGAGGTTTTTTCTGTCAGCGGTCGATATGATTTGATTGCCATAGTGCGGGTACAGAATATTGATGATCTTTCAGTACTTGTTACAAATCACTTATTAAAGATAGACAGCATTGAAAAAACAGACACATTGCTAGCATATAAAACCTATTCAAAACATGACTTAGATGCCATGTTTTCAATTGGTGAATGAAGCAGATAATTTATAAAAACTGGATGTCAGCTAGTCTTAAAATTGAATTAATAAAGTAACTTATGAAAAAATATTATACTTTTTAGCTTAGTTGCAAGCTTTACTTTATATCACCGTCTTATGCTAACGACAAAATTGACCGTGATGCTGAAACAGCAATACCTCGTAGTAAAAACCTTTATGGGATTGGAGTTGCGATGATACCTAAAACTGAATCGCTCCTGGTGCTGTAGATAATTTTTAGCCTAAAATTATTGACGGCTTTGTTTCGCAAAGATGTCCAATAAACTAATGGCGTTTCAATTTGCAACTTAGTTAGTTTTTATTCATGATTGTCTGAACAGCAGATAAAGCATCGTTCATCTCGTTTTTATAAATAGAAGTTGAAAAACTTGGACTATCTACCGTTACATGTGAAATCAAACTTTCAGAACCCGACTTTATTTTGCTGAAAATCTTAACTCGTACAGATAGGCCTGGCCTGAGTGGATGCTTCATAATTTCCTGTTTAGACAGGCTGATACGTACCGGGACGCGCTCTACAATATGAATATAGTTACCTGTAGTATTTTCCGGCGGAAAAAGGCTGAACGTGCTACCACCGGCAGGCTCAATCCCAAGAACCTTGCCATGATAATTCACTTCATTGCCGTACATACCGGCATTGACAGTCACATCCTGCCCTGGCTGCACGCGATGCATATCCGTTTCTTTTATATTTGCAGTAATCCAGAGCCCGTCAAGGGGTATGATATGCATAAGCAGTTGCCCGCTTTCTAGAGACTGGCCAATTTGCACTCGGCGATTGGCAACATAGCCTGCAACAGGTGAAGTAATTTCTGAACGCCGATATAGAATGTAATTTTCAATGAATTCAGCTTTAAGCTTCTGGACTGATGGATGGTCAAGCACTGTAGATTTGCCAGTAAGTGCAAGGGCCTTTTGGTGGTTCGCCTTAGCTGCTTCAATATCATTGTCTATAATGGCAATATCTGCTCTAGTATCGGCTACTTTTTGGGCAGATGCCGCACCCCCAGACTCAGCTTTTGTGTAACGCAACAAGTTGTCCTCTATTTTCTCGCGCTGAGCATACAGACTTGAGACTACAGCCTCAGTGTGTCGAACTTGTGCAAACTGGCTGCGTGTATAACGAATGCTTTCAGCTAGAGCTGCTGATGATCTATCTAGGCGCTGTTTTGCTAAATAACTTTCTTGCTTTACCAATACCTGATTAGTATTAACATACATCGTGTTGTCCGCATAAATATTGGTCACTATTCCGGGCACTAAAGCATGAACAGGGATAACATTACCGGCAACGTAAGCGTCGTCACAGTCAATATTCGAATCCACGAATAACTGCCAATAAGAGAATCCGGCCAGTAAACTAAGCATTATCATTGCAAATAAAATATGAATTCTGCGATATCTGTTTTTAGTTTTTAATGTCATTTCCTGCTTTCTGTAGCTCACCATCTAATGCAGTTGCCGTATCGGTAATTGCACATAACCAATTTAATCTCGATTGCAGATAATCTGCATATGCTAGCTTGTTGATTATTAAAGCTTCTAAGTAAGGTGATTTATTACTAATGCCGCTATTAAATTCTGCATGAATGGATGCTACGAAAGTAGCTCGATTTTCAAGAATCAATGATTGGGATTCAAATATGCTTTTAGTGTTTTCGAGATTTTCAAGATTGGTGGCAACTTCTTTAGCTGCATTCAGAACTGAATTATTGTAAGCAAACACCGCTGCATCATAAGCAGCTGCTGACGCATCAAATCTACTCTTTAACTCATTATGATTGAATATAGGTAAACTAAGTGCCGGACCAACGGCATGTGTTAGGCTTCCAGAATCAAAGAGATTAGCTAACTTCAGGCTATTGAACCCCAACAAAGCACGTATATTGATGTTGGGATAAAAATCTTTTTGAGCAACTTTTTCCATATGGGCGGCATAATAGATTTTCCATAATGCAGCTTGAATGTCTGGCCGTCTTGAAATTGAGTCAAGATTAATGGTTTCCGGAATAGGCAATTGCTTTGGTATATGTAAACGATTCTGCTGCGGCTCTATTACCTTATCTGGGCCTCTGCCTAAAAGATGCGAAAGTGCATATTGCAAAGCACTTTTCCGCTGGTTGATAAGCGATAAGCTTACATTGGATTGATCAAGATATAAACGTATCGGCAGAACTGCAGAGGCTGATTGCAATCCCACCTGCAATGCAACGATGTTGATATTTTCTATTTCTTTTGCTAATTGGATAATCTCTAACTGAGTTCTGACTAGGTCGTCTGCTGTAATTAGGGCAAAATAGGTCTTAATCACTGATTGCCGAAGTGTAATTAAACTACCTTTCAAAAGCGCTTTATACACTTCAGAGTGGGCAGCTGCACTAGCGATAACTTCCTTATCTTTACCGAAAAAGTCAGTGCGGTAATTAATTATTAGAGGATCTGAAACTGCAACAGTATGAGTTTCTCCATTATAAATTCCATGATCACCATTGTCGGAATAATGCAGACGTGTAATGGATGCGGCCGCATCCACTCTCGGTAATTGAGTGGATTTTGACTGCCTTAATTCTGCTTGAGCAATGTCAAGTCTGCTTCTGGCTTCTGATATAGATGGATTGTCTTGTTGCGCTAACTTTAGCAAGTCTTCCAATTCTTTATTTTTAAAAATCCTCCACCATTCATTCGTTTTACTTTCATTGTCACCATTTGTTACTGCCCTATTGGAAGTTATCAAATGGACTGGGATTTTCACTTCTTTAATTTTCTCAGCATTGTTCTTTATTGCAGGCACACATCCCGACATTAATATCATCCAAAAAGCTATTAAAGCGTTATAGCGATAGATCACGGCTCTTCTCCCAAGCTCTCAACGACGCTATCCTGAACCGTAGCTTTATGTACAATGTGTTTGGGGTTGGCCCACCAGACCAACAAGCCCAGTAAAATAAAAATGAGTGTTAACGTGTAAAACATAGCATTAAGTGTAAGCAGGCCGCTAACGGAATTCACTTTCAGGTGAAATACATGTTGTATTTCAGGTTCTGTGAGGCCTAATCCATAGAAGTGCGCTGTGAGTGCCTCTTTGCTGAAGCTGCTCTGAAAAGTAATGTAATTTTTTACATTTGCTACGTAATGATCCCATCCTATGTCTGACAGTGTAATTGCGAGGCCGGCTGAAATATTTCTAAAAGTATTTAATATGTCTACCGCATGTAACTGCTCTTCTGCAGGTACGTTGCCTAATGCAATTGTTGTCATCGAAATTAAAAGCAATCCCATTGCTGCACCCTCTAAGAATTGTGGCCATAGCAGGCTTTCCCAAGGCGCAGGGCGTGCAAAACTGCTCATCCACCAAAAACTGATTGCAAATCCGAAACATGAAATACAGGCAAGCATCCTTGGATCATATCCATGGTGTATAAAATACTGAGCCATAATATTTAATGGTTTTGAAAATACAAAAATCGGTAAAAACATTAATCCTGCATGCCAGGCGGAATAACCTTCGATCAACTGAAGCCGAATCAGATACTGAACTATGGAACTTTGCAATGCCATGAAGGCAAGACACAAAATGATCAATCCAAAAGCATAATTGGGGTATTTGAAAACTTTGAAATTTAACAACGGATACTTGGCACTATTGTTTTTAAACCAAAATAATGCTGAAAAGAAACAGAATGTTGCGGCTGCCAGCCACAGTTCATCTTCTCTGCTGGTTAGGGCTGAAATTAGCCCTATATTGAAGAACTCTTGCAGCGCAAAACAAGCTATCGCAAACAGTGAGAATAAAAATAAATGCGATTGAATAGGATAGAATTTATCAGATTTAGGAACGTTTTTTCGGTGCAAGATACAGATGATTACTGCAACTATCGTAATCAGACATGCTGATACACTAAAAAGTAACTTCCAATCGCCTAGGACAAACGCAAAAAAACCACCTAACGCAGGGCCAATGGAAAATGGTGTGAAAGCTGCAATACCCCATAATGCTAAGGCTATATGCTGTTTAGGTTTCTTATAGTGCATTAACAGAATTGATAGTGAGGGCGACAAACTTAAGCCAGCTGAAAAACCTTGCAATGTTCTGGCCGCCGTCATTAGCGGGTAGATTGAAGTGGTTAATAAAACGAAAATGCAAGACAATGTAAATAGGATATAGGCTGATATCGCTGTATTGACGGCACCAAATCTAAACATCAGTGGGCGAGCAATAAGAAAGGCTACTCCCATGGCGGCAAAGTAATTGCTTTGCCCCCAAACGACGTAAGGTAGACCTTCGCCTATGCTTCCTGCTACATAAGGAAGCATAGGGAGATACGCGCCTGCATTAAGTATCGTTATGAAATGTCCAAAACCTAGAGCAATGTTTAAAATTAAAAATTGTGTGGTTGGGAGCTCATTGGAACAACGTTCCCATTTAATCATCGTGACAATCTTCTAAAGTTCAAGTTAGCCAAGGTTCAGTTGGCTATATGGGCGTCAAGTATAGAAAGAATAGATGATTATTTATAATGAATAATTTTTGGATTTTATATCAGAAATTTTAATATATAGATTTATAGGCTGTTTAGTACTGGGACCAACTGATCTCATCGCTGATGGTGTCTTTTAAAATTGCCAATGCGCTGGATGTTGCTAGATTGTGCTTATCACGAGGGTATATGAGGTACACAGGATATGAAAATTCCGGTGCCTGTGGCACCAATTCAAGCGTTCCATCTTTCAGAGGAGTCTGAATTACACGCGTCCTGAAATAACCGCTTCCGCCATTATTCTGTAAATAAAATAATGCCAAGGGACCAAAATTAATAACCAGATTGGTTTTGGCTAGATGAGGCAATGCTGCATCATGCTGCTGCCTGAATTCCTTCCCCCAGTCTATATAGACATAGGGATCGGGTTTGGAAGGACAGCGTACCATTACCAGCTTTTCTTCTAAAATCTGCTCGACTTGCATACCTACCCAATATTCCGGCCGATGAACGAGAATAATATCAATCAAACCATTTTCGAGTTTTTGATGTAGCGTATGCGACTCACCGATTTCAACATGAATGGTTACATCAGATTGAATCTCCCTAAGTTTATTTAACCAGGCAAGCATTAGAGGGTTCCATAAACTAAATTCCCCCCCTATGGTAATTGAAACTTTATTACCCTCAGGTAAAGGCAAATCTCTTCTTGCTGCTTCCCAAACTTGTATCAGTTGGGTAGCATGGGTAATGAAATGTTTACCATTTTCAGTAAGATTTGCTCCGCTACGGTTACGAACGAATAGCCGGCATTTAAGCTGGTCCTCTAAAGTATGAATTCTGGCTGTTACTGTTGTCTGCGTAACATGCAAGCGCTCAGCAGCACTAATAAAACTGCCAGTTTTCGTTATTTCTATAAATGTACGAATTAAATTTATATCCATATTTATATCAATTTTTATGCATTAAATTCTCATTGTATTTCATTGCTAACTATTTTTAATTTTATTAAATATATTTTTTAATGAAGAATGCACCTCATTTTTTACTTTTCGTAAACGAATTATTCCAAATCCAGATGCTATTGCCTAAATGTTCCGTGCATTATCTGAATAACGCATGATAAATATTAATATCAAAATTAATGAATTTAAAACTAGTTAAATTTCATTATTCTTCGAACTGGTTTGAACTCATACTGATGTTTATTTAGTGAGTAGCGATAGTGTTTTAACACGAAAGTGTTGTTAGTTCGGTATGAAGGATAGTTGAGGTTTAAGCTTTTAACTTCAATTGATTGTGTAATTTAAGACTCAAATTATGCAAAAACATTTATTACTCTCTCTGATATTAGTTTCTGAAAATTTTAAGTTTTAGATAGAGATAATAGTAATGAATACTAGCAAATCAACATTAACTTCACCTTCTTTAGTTAAGTCAACGATTTCGAATTCGGAGGCTGATTTTATTAACCCAGAGTTCTATGATGATTATGTCGTCAGACGATTCACATTCATGGCAGTAATTTGGGGAGTTGTCGGCACTCTCATGGGCGTAATTATTGCAGCCCAGCTTGTAAACCCTGAATTAAACTTTGGTTTGCCATGGACAAGTTTTGGCAGATTAAGGCCCTTGCACGTTAATTTGGTGGTTTTTGCCTTCGGTGGCTGTGCACTGTTTGCAACGTCTTACTACGTTGTACAACGCACCAGCCAAGCTAAACTGGCATTCCCGCTATTAGCGCGCTATACCTTCTGGGGTTATCAAGCAGTAATAGTTGCCGCAATAGTATCACTGCCTTTAGGATATACGTCAGGTAAAGAATATGCTGAGCTGGAGTGGCCAATCGATATACTGTTATTCTTGGTTTGGGTTTTATATTCCAAAGTATTTTTTGGCACAATTAAAGCCAGAAAAGTAAAACACATCTATGTAGCAAACTGGTTTTTCGGTGCATATATTATTGTTCTAGCTATTTTACATTTTGTAAACAGCATGGCAATACCTGCTGAGTGGATGAAATCTTACTCAGCCTATGCTGGAGTTCAGGATGCAATGATTCAATGGTGGTATGGGCACAATGTAATTGGCTTCATGTTAACAGCAGGCTTTTTGGGCATGATGTACTACTTTGTGCCTAAACAAGCTGAGCGTCCAGTGTACTCATATCGTCTGTCTATCGTCCACTTCTGGGGTTTGATCTTCACTTACATGTGGGCTGGTTCACACCACCTACATTACACCTCTTTACCTGACTGGACGCAATCAGTTGGTATGGTACTGTCTTTGATCTTATTGGCACCGAGCTGGGGCGGCATGATCAACGGCATGATGACTCTGTCTGGCGCATGGCACAAACTGCGCGATGACCCTATCCTGCGCTTCCTGATCGTTTCATTGTCTTTCTACGGCATGAGTACGTTTGAAGGCCCGATGATGGCAATTAAAACGGTTAACGCATTGTCGCACTATACAGATTGGACGATTGGTCACGTGCACTCAGGCGCTTTAGGCTGGGTGGGTTTCATCTCTATGGGTTCGCTGTACTTCCTGATACCACGTTTGTGGGGCCTGAAGCAAATGTACAGCAAGAAGGCGATTGAGCTGCACTTCTGGCTGGCGACTATCGGCGTGGTGCTTTACATCACAGCGATGTGGATTTCAGGCGTGACTGCCGGCTTGATGTGGCGTGCAATCAACGATGATGGCACATTGACCTACACCTTTGTTGAATCTGTTAAAGCAATGCACCCATTCTACGTGATCCGTATGATTGGTGGTTTGATGTATGCATCTGGCATGTTGCTTATGCTGTGGAACACAATTAAAACAGTACAGATGGGACAGGCATCACGGGCTAGGATACCTTCAATAGTTTCTTATGCATAAGGTCATAAGTCCAGGAGATGAAACACAAAAGGGATTTACCCACGAGAAAATCGAAACCAACAGTTTCCTGATGGTTATATTGATTTTGGTTGTGGTTTCATTCGGTGGCTTGGTTGAAATCGTGCCGCTATTTTTCCAAAAATCAACAACGCAGCCGGTTGAAGGTCTAAAACCTTACACTGCGCTGCAGTTGGCTGGGCGTGACATCTACATTCGTGAAGGCTGTTACAACTGCCACTCACAGATGATTCGTCCATTTAAAGCTGAAACACTGCGCTACGGTCATTATTCAGTCGCTGGTGAGTTTGTGTATGACCGCCCATTCCAATGGGGCAGTAAACGTACAGGTCCTGACCTGCACCGTGTAGGCGGTCGTTACAGTGATGAATGGCATCGTATCCATCTGATCAACCCTCGTGATCTAGTACCAGAATCAGTAATGCCGGCTTATCCATGGTTAGAGAAAAATCTGGTGGATGCGAAGAATCTGCCTTCACACTTGCGTGCTCTGCAAATCGCCGGTGTGCCTTATAGCGATGAAGAGATTAAAAACTCTGCTAACGAGGTATTCGGTAACACCGAAATGGAAGCGATTGTTGCTTTTCTACAAATACTTGGAGTTACTTATAAATAATTGGCTAGTAATAAGTATTTCAAATTTTATTAATTTTTTAAAAATAAAGGGAATAGTTATGTTGTCTGAATTTGCAAGAGCCTATATAAATGCCAGCGTTCCAGTTTTAAGTGAACGATCTTTAATAATAACTCATATATTTAATCGCAATCTCTTTAAAATCCACCCCGAACTTAAGCATGCATTGAATATTGAAATTAAAAAATCAGGAATTCAGCATGTACCACTAGCATCAATCGTGTTTTCATATGCTGCTAATATCGATAATGCTGATAAATTTTTAGTTATCATTCGTCATATTGTTGATAAATACTCTTCCTTGGGAATAACCGTGAATGATTGCCCAATAATAGGTAGTCTTTTATTGGATGCAATTAAAGAATCTCTTGGGTATGCAGCCACAACTCATTTATTAGCAGCATGGGCTGAAGCTTTTGGATTGTTCACTAATGCCCTTGTTCAAGAGGGAATGAAATTGAAAAATGACTTAAGGTCTAATCAAGAAGAAATCGAAAATGTATATGTTCTATAGCGAATCCATAATGATGTAACTAGTCACGCTTGAAGGATAGTTGATGATAAACATTAGCATTTAATTTCACGAAAACGTTTACGTAGTCCAAATAAAACAGTTTGCGAATGAGCTAATTTATCAGACTTAGTTAATTTTTCCTCTTGTTCAGCAATCGGGATTTTTATATCTAAATGTTTGCACTCTTTTTGAACTTCAGAGGTTAGCTTCATTCGGCGACCATAAGTTTCAAATTGCTTACTATTCATGCCGGTTATTGGCTGAATTGCGGCTGCCATATTTTCGCGGTGCCCTTCTTGGCGAACATCAGAGCCTATTAATTCACGGCCAGTGGATTTATTCATACCTCGTGTTGGCTCCACATCTATTTTTTGCGCACCTAAACAAGGTGAGTCGGAATAGGCGACTTTCCCAGCCACTTCACATTTAAAGACAGTTCTCGACGGTGCTGGCAGTTTTGTTTCAGCCAAAGCAATTCCTGCAGAAAGTACAAAAGCAAATGATGTGAGAAAACGTAAATTAAACATGTGTTTTGATAAACCTAGAAGTTAATATAAAGACGTAATGTGGATTGATTGTAATTCAACTAATTACCAATTGAAATTTATTAAATAATCACAGTCCGCTTTGTCCGGCTAATATGCCGAAGGCGTGTTAATCCACAAAGCGGATTGTCAACGTTTGACATGGGCGGCAGACGGTGGCTTAGCGCCGACTGTCTGCTCTATGGAAGGGTTAGGCCACAACGGCCTTGCCATATAGGTTGCGCCTTCGCCATAGGCCGACAGTCTACGACGCAACTCAACCCCGACGCTCACAGCTTCGAAGCCATGGCGTTTCCAGTACGACGCGGCACCCTGAACAGCAACGAGGAATACTTGTTTGTATCCCTTTGTTCTTCCGGATTCCAGTAAAGTATTCAGTAGACGCTCTGCAACTCCAGATTTGCGTGCAGCACGAGCTACTGCGATATCGTGTATTTACAAGCCATCTGCATTTAGTGGTATCGAGTACTCAAGACCATTCAGATCTGGAACGCTTCCGAAGAGCCACGGCAGGGCAACCACGTAGCCCACAGCAAGCTCGCCTTGCAGCGCCATGAAAGAAGAATCTGAATGCGCAGAGAGCTTAGCCGAAAAAGAAGCCTTAGACTCAATGAAGTGATCGCTATAGCAATCACTTTGTATGCTGGCGATATCCTGCAGATCACATTGTGATACTGGTCTGATTTTCATGCTCTAACCCCTACTCTTTGAGGCATCCCGCTTAAATGAGGGGTTAGAGCTTTAAACAGTCACAATAAACTTGCGGCATACTCACCCACCAAACTAAAATGGTGCAACATTTAAGTAACAGTTACAACCTTGTTTTGGCAACTGCCTCTACCTCCACGAGTGTCGCTTTAGTAGCAAGTGAAGCCACGCCAGTTACCGTCAACGCCGGGCGTGAATTACCAAGAAATTCCGCAAGGATTGCTGCCACTGCGTCCATGTGTTCTTCTAATTCACCTCGAATGAGCACACGCACATGCAGGAGAGTTTCTATATTCGCCCCTGCTGCATCTAACGTAATGCTGAGATTTTTAAGCGCATTTTTAAGTTGGCCGCTAACCGTCCCATGTGAAACTTGGTAGTCATGGTTCCAGTCAACCTGACCGGAAACAAAAATAAGCCCACTTGAAGAGTCAACAACCGCTTGCGACATACCGAAAGTAGAACAGTCATAAAGTTGATTCGGATTAATTAATAACTTAGCCATAGTATTTTCCCCGTATGTTTTCTAGATTGCTTTGAGAACAAAAAAACAGTAAAAATGTATCAGTGCGATGAAATTGCCTAACAGTTATTATACGGACAAAATTATTTAGCTAAAGCACCCTTTATATAGGCTAATTCATAGAATGACTGACCGCTTTGTCCGCTAATATGCCAAAGACGTGTTAATCCGCAAAGCAGACTGTCAATGCTTGAATTAGCGGGCGCAGTTACCTCGTAGAATAGTAGATAGATCTCAAAATATAGTTCTTTTAGCCATAACATCTAAATTCCGTGCATTTCCGCCACATGGTCTAAAGGCTACCAACATCACTGTTTTTTAATGTAGCCATGGATTATTTTTGCCTTAATTGAAAACCTGATCAATATATTTTAGAAAATTACATTTGTACAAATGTAATTTTAATGGCATCATACTAATTACTGTTAACATAAAAAAATTTATTAATCCTTCGAGACCTATCAATCCATAGTTTAAAAATACTGAAAGTAATAAGCATTTCAGCAAGATCAAACAAAAGGTCTTAGCATGCCAATACTAATCAGGCTAAATAAATTTCACACTCAATAACGCTGTAGCCTTCCAGCCTATGATGTTTTACCTGGTGAATAAGGAGAAACATTGCCATTTGACAATCTAAAGCCCAAGCGGCTAGCTAAAAAAAACGTGGTCTTATTCGGTGAAGTACTAGCAGATGTTTTTCCGGATGAAAGTGTACTGGGCGGCGCACCATTTAATGTTGCACGTCATCTACAGGCGTTTGATTTTCACCCTGTAATGATCAGCCGTACTGGAAATGATTTATTGCGTGACGAATTGTTGCGAGAAATGGATCGCTTAGGTATGGACACTATCGGGATTCAATGCGATCAAAACTACCCGACTGGGCAAGTAAAGGTGAACTTGGAGAACGGTAATCACAAATTTACAATCCTGCCTGATCAAGCTTACGACCATATTCACGCCGGCATAGCCCGCATGATTACAATGTCAATTAAACCTGAGCTGGTTTACTTTGGCACACTTGCACAAAGAAGCATGCCATCGCGCTTGGCGCTTGATAAATTCCTCAGTGATAGCAAATGTCCACATTTCTTCGATATCAACCTTCGACATCCCTGGTACAACAAACATACGGTGCGACGCTCATTAATGTGTTCAGATATTGTCAAGATGAATGAAGACGAGTTGGAAATTGTTGCCAGCTATTTCAAAATAAACGCATCAACACCGCCATTAAAAGCTAAAGCTTTGCTAGATCAATTTGAATTGCAATATCTGCTGGTGACCTGTGGCGAGCATGGTGCATGGTTAATCAATAAACAACATGAGATTTACAATGCAGAGCCTGTCGCACTGACACAGGCAACCGTCGACACGGTGGGCGCCGGTGATGCATTTTCTGCAGTGATCATTACCGGACTTCTAAATGGCTGGGCCATGCCAGTTGCCTTGCAGCGTGCCAATCAATTCGCTGCTGCTATCTGTGGCATCAGAGGTGGTGCACCACAGCAGCATGATTTTTATATTCCATTCAAACAGGCATGGAATCTATGAGTACTGCTCAACTCAACAAGCAAATGAATAAATCGGAAAATCCAATTTATATTTTAATGATCAGCATGCATGGCTTGATTCGCGGTAATAACATGGAACTTGGTTGCGATGCCGATACCGGCGGACAAACCACTTACGTGGTTGAATTGGCGCGTGCACTGGCAAAACATAATGAAGTAGAAAAAGTTGATTTGTTAACGCGCCTGATCGACGATGTGAATGTCAACAAAGACTACGCCCAACCGCGCGAAGACTTGGGTGATGGTGCGAGCATTATACGTCTACCATTCGGCCCCAAACGCTATATACGCAAAGAACTGCTATGGCCACATTTGGATCAGGTTGTCGATAAATGCCTGCATTTTCTACGCGAGCAAGGGCGGCTGCCAAATCTTATCCATACCCATTATGCAGATGCAGGTTACGTAGGCCAGCAACTGTCATTATTATTGGGTATTCCGCAAATTCATACCGGCCATTCACTCGGACGCGCCAAACTGGAGCGCATGCTAGCCAGCGGACGCAAATCGAACGCTCTGGAAAAGCAATTCAATTTCGAACGTCGCATTAACGCTGAAGAAGAAGTGATCCATAATTCTTCGCTGATTATTACCAGCACACAGCAGGAAATTGATCAGCAATATGGTCTTTACAACAACTTTAATCACGCACGCTTTCGTGTCATACCGCCCGGCACCAATACATCAAAATTTTCACCTCTCGTGCGAAAACCCATTGAGCCAGATACAAAACAACTCGTCGATAAATATCTGGCCGAACCAGAAAAGCCCCTCATCTTTTCTATCAGTCGCCCCGATGCACGCAAAAACATCAAAGGCTTGATTGAAGCCTACGGAAATAGCCCAGAGCTTCAACAAGCCGCGAACTTGTTGATTGTAGCGGGAACACGTGAAGACATTCGCCTTTTAGAAGACTCCGAGCAAAAAGTGATGACTGATTTTCTGTTCGATATTGACCGCTATGATCTATGGGGGAAAGTCGCCATTCCAAAATTTGTTTCTCAGGAACAGGTGCCGGAGTTATATCGACTAGTTGCCAGACGCCGCGGTGTATTTGTAAACCCTGCATTTACCGAACCGTTCGGCCTGACGCTGATTGAGGCGGCAGCAAGTGGGCTACCTTTTGTTGCGCCGGATGATGGTGGGCCTCGCGATATTGTGAGCAATTGTAGTAATGGCTTAGTGGTGAATACGCTGGAAAGTAAAGCAATCAGCAATGCGTTGCTATATATGCTGGAAGATAAAAATCGCTGGCGCCAATTTTCCAAGAACGGTATTACAGGTGTTCGGCGACATTACAGCTGGGAAGCGCATGTAGAAAAGTACATGAAAGAAGTGCGTAGATTACTGCGCCGGGATAAGAAACGTTTGCGTCGACAGCATGCGATTATTCTCAATGCTGAAAAGTCTTACATGCCACTGGTAAAAAAAACACTGATCAGCGATATTGACAATACACTGCTGGGTGATAAACATGCGCTAAAACAGCTTACACACTGGCTACAATATAATCGATCAACGCTATCATTCGGTATTGCCACCGGACGCAGCATCGAAAGTGCCATTGCTATTCTGAAAAATAATAAGGTCAAGATTCCTGATGTGCTTATTACATCAGTTGGCTCGGAAATCCACTATGGCAAAAAGCTGGTGCCAGACCTAGGCTGGGCTGCCCATATACGTTATTTATGGCGCAAAGACTCTCTGGCTGAAGCCTTATTAAAATTCCCAGGCTTAAAACTACAGGCACCCGAGAACCAACGTGAGTTCAAATTAAGCTACATCGCCAAACCGGAAAGCATGCCGCCGATTAATGAAATTTACGAATATCTGCATAAGCTAAAGCTGCACGCGCAGTTGATTTATTCACATGAAGAATTTCTTGATGTATTGCCAATCAGGGCATCCAAGGGTCATGCTATTCGTTACTTGGCTTACAAATGGGGGTTACCTCTCGAAAACTTTTTAGTTGCTGGTGATTCCGGCAATGACGTAGAAATGCTTGTCGGTGATACTCGCGCTATAGTGGTAGGTAACCATAGTCCTGAACTCGCAGTATTGCGTGATCAGCAGCATATCTATTTTGCTGATGGTTATTACGCGGCGGGCATTATCGAAGGGCTCAATTATTACGGCATAAATATCAGCATGGATAAAGCCATATTAAAAGTACAGGATCCCAGCCATGTATGAACAAGTTTCTCACTCAATGCTCAATGACATACTAATTGAGCTTGAGCACGATATAAAAGATAAGAACCTACAGCACTTCTACATAAGGCTGGGGGCTAATTTCTATGCCATTTATTCTTTGTTTCATCAGCTCTATGGCCAGCGCTCGGACTTTAAGCATCAGATGCATCAACTAGTTAAAACGCTCACGCGCTCTTACATGGCCAGACCGCAACCGTTACGCAAACTGGATCTGGCACGTGAAAAAGATCACAACTGGTTTCTCAGTCAAAAATGGGTAGGTTATGCACTTTACTGCAAGGAGTTTTCTGGTGATTTAGTCGGCTTACAAAAACACCTGGGCTATTTACAGGATCTAGGCATCAACATGCTGCATGTCATGCCGATTCTGGATTGCCCAAAAGATAAAAGTGATGGTGGCTATGCTGTACGTGATTTCAGAAAAATAAGCCCTGAAGTGGGCTCGCTGGATGACTTGGATGCCTTAGTCAAAAATCTGAAAAAAAGCGGCATGCTGCTGGCGCTTGATGTGGTGGTTAATCACACGTCTGATGAGCATGAATGGGCGATAAAGGCACGTAGCGGCGATAAAACCTATCAGGACTATTACCATGTGTATGACAACCGCGAAATACCGGATATGTTTGAGGAAACCATGCCTGAAATATTTCCAGAAACTTCGCCCGGTAACTTCACCTGGGATGCGGAAATGGGCAAATGGGTGATGACTGTGTTCAATAGCTTCCAGTGGGATCTCAACTACAAGAACCCGGCCGTATTTATTGAAATGGTTGATATTATTTTATTCTGGGCCAACCACGGGGCAGACATTGTGCGGCTTGATGCTGTGGCTTTTCTTTGGAAGAAAATTGGCAGCACTTGCCAAAACGAACGTGAAGCACATCTTATCTTACAACTGATGAAAGATTGCTGCCAAGTCACTGCACCCTGTGTACTCTTTATTGCAGAGGCGATTGTGGCCCCTGTAGAAGTGATTAAATACTTTGGTGAAGATGCCATTAATGCCAAAGAATGCGAAATCGCCTACAACGCCACCCTTATGGCATTGTTATGGGATGCAGTAGCAACCAAAAAGGCCACGTTGCTAAACCTTGGCATTAGGAGTATTCCAGATAAATTGGAGCGTGCAACCTGGCTCAATTATGCGCGCTGCCATGATGACATAGGCCTTGGTTTCGACGATAACGATATCCGCCTCGCCGGCTACGATCCTCGATTACATCGAAAATTTCTGGTGGATTACTATACTGGCAACCACAAGGCATCATCAGCCAGAGGTGTTGCTTTCGGCATCAACAGAAGAAGTGGCGACGCCAGAATTGCGGGCTCTTTAGCTTCGCTGGCAGGCCTCGAATCAGCGATTGAAGCTAATGATCCGATCGCCATACAAGAAGCTGTCCGCACTATTCTGCTCTTGCACAGCATGATTCTCGCCTTTGGCGGCATCCCTCTTATATATTATGGTGATGCAATCGGTGCGCTCAATGATATTTCGTATCTGCTTGATGAATATAAACAAAAAGATAGCCGCTGGGTACACCGGCCTAAAATGAATTGGGATAAAGCCAAGTTACGCAATATACATGGCAGTATTGAGCAAAAGGTTTTCAGCGGGCTGAAAAAGATGATCGCTGTACGCAAAGAAATTAGTGCGTTTGCCGACCATAATAATCGCGAACTACTAGAAGTTGAAAACCCGCATCTATTCGTGTTTTCGCGATTCGATAATATCAACACCAATTCGCGCGTATTGGTAATCGGCAATTTTGATAGTAGGCCACAGCCGCTGAATATAGAAGCCCTCCGTAAAAAAGGTTTCTTTCAACATCACACGGCTAGAGATTTACATAGCGGTGACAATATCGAACTGCAGGACAATAGACTTGAAGTTCCTGCGCTGGGCTTCTACTGGCTACAAACGTAAAGAGAGGCCTGATCCTGGTGAGCGACCAGAATGAAGGGTCAACCTGTACAATCCGCACCAGGTGAATTTTCTAGGTAATATGTGTGACGTTAATATAGCTGGGGTTGGGTGTATCAGCAAAACCAGGGCTCCTCACACTTAATCAGTCCTCATAAAGCAAGCTATGGTTTAACCATCAGCCCGCTATCGATCCGTCAGTTTTACACAATCAAGAAATAGGAAAGATCATGGAAAATATAATTGCCATCTTCGGTTTGAATGATCCCTCAGCATTATGGGCGCTCATTAAAACAATGCTGCGCATCCTGCTAATTTTATTAGTTGCAGGAATGTTAATGAAACTCAGTGCCAAACTTATTATCACGTTAAAACTTCACTTAAGAGACCGAGCGGTAGATGATGCTGAAGAATTAAAGCGCATTGATACTGTGGGTCGTGTTTTTCGCTATATCGCCACCATAGTTATCGCTATCATCGCTATTGTTGAAATCCTGCACGAACTTGGCATCTCCATCGCACCAATTTTAGCCGCAGCTGGCGTAGTTGGCGTAGCCGTAGGTTTTGGCGCACAAAGTTTGATTAAGGATTACTTCAACGGGTTTTTCCTACTGCTGGAAAACCAGATCAGACAAGGTGATGTAGTTGATGCTGGCGGCAAGGCTGGTCTGGTAGAAGAGGTCACGCTTAGATATATCAAAATGCGGGATTACAGCGGTAATGTGCATTTTGTTCCCAATGGCTCCATTACAACGGTCACCAATATGAGTCGTGGCTTTGCTCAGGCTGTGATAGACGTGGGTGTTGCTTATCGCGAAAACGTCGATGAGGTTATGCAAGTCATGATAACAGTAGGTGAAGACCTGCGTGCAGACGACAACTTTCAATTTAAAATTTTAGACAATATTGAGATGGCCGGGATTGAGCAGTTGGACAACTCCTCAGTCGTCATTCGCTGCCGTTTTAAAGTCATGCCTTTAGAGCAATGGGGGGTAAGACGAGAGTTTCTCAAACGTATCAAAACCGCATTTGATAAAAAAGGCATTGAGCTCCCCTACCCTCACCTGACGATCTACCCAGGACAGCACAAAGATGGTTCATCGCCAGCATTTAATGTGCAAAGTCTATGTGAAAACACCGCCTGAATCAGGGTCTTGATAATTGGAATTCTTTGTCGTGTACTACGACATTGGATAAGCAAATAAAAAATCAAGTAATACAGAAACCAAGGTTATCAAGATTCTTAAGGAAGTTAAGTATGGACGGCTTAATTAAAAAAGAATATATCTGGAATATGGATTAGATGACGCCACCGACCAATTAAAGGTAATTTTAGTCTTTTTGGAATACCTGCAGTTTTGGCTATACCCAGCCTTGCTTGATAACATTAAGACTTGCCTTTGAAATCGAGTGAGGTCAGATTTTAATGACGTACCTGATTAAATAAGGGGAATGGTTTTGAGTTCTGTACGGCCTAACCACCACAGCCAAATAAAACCTATTAGCCCGGCCAATAAAGAAGCTGTCAACACCCCGGTCTTAGCCATTAACAGATACTCGGGCTGATTCGCAAAGCCTAGTTCAGCAATAAAAATCGACATGGTAAATCCAATACCGGCTAACACTGACACGGCGGCAATCTGGCTGAAACGTGTACCAGTAGGCAACTGCCCTATACCTAAACGCAGCGCTAGCCAGCATGCGCCTGTGATGCCAATAAACTTACCAAACAGTAGGCCAAACGTCACGCCTAACATCACCGGATGAGAGAACGTCTCACTTAGCGTTCCCAGCTGCAATGGAATACCGGCATTAAAAATAGCGAATACCGGAATTACGATAAAAGCGACTGGCAAATGCCAGATATGCTCCAGTCGCTGCAGTGGTGTTTGTACCCCGTTTACACTTTCTTCTAGGTTTTGCACTATAGAGTAGAGTTTTTCATTTGTCATCAGGCTATCATCTTGCCGACGATTGGCAATAAAGCGATCAATTTGCTCATTAATGAGATCTGCAAATAAATTAGGGTCATATTTGGATCTTGCCGGCACTGTAAAAGCCCCTATAACGCCAGCCAGAGTTGCATGCACGCCGGATTGCAGCAAGGCATACCAAAGCAACACTGCAACAAGAAAGTAAGGCATAGCTTTGCGGATGCCGGCGTAATTGAAGTTCATCAGGATTATTACTAATGCCGCTGATACCAGCAACCAATTCAATGCCAATTCCTGAGTATAGAATAAGGCGATAACCAGCACGGCTCCCAAGTCATCTGCAATCGCGAGAGCCACAAGAAATGTAATGAGCGCTTTAGGCACACGGCTCGCTAACAAGACCAAAACGCCGACAGCAAATGCTATATCAGTTGCCATTGGCACCCCCCAGCCTTGCGCTGCTTCACTATCGTGATTAAATGCAAGATAGATGAGGGCAGGCACGACCATACCGCCTACAGCAGCGATGATGGGTAGTGCCGCTTGTCGCAGATCCGACAATTCACCCACCATGATTTCGCGCTTTAACTCTAAGCCAACGACAAAGAAAAATAACGCCATCAATCCATCATTCACCCAATGATGCATGCTCATATTGATTGCCCAGCTACCTATGTTGAGGCTGATGGGGGTATGTATGAGATGCTGATAAGCCTCTCCCAGAGAGCCATTGGCTAAAAATAGCGCGATAATTGCTGAGCCCATTAGCAGAAGGCCACTAGTCGTCTGCCGATGGATAAATTCTTCAAATGGCGTGAGCACGCGACTGAAGACGCGCTCCCATGGTGCGTAATTGACCCCCATTTTTTGATTAGATGACACTTTTGAATCTTCAGACATATTATTATTTTCCGCTTAATAACTTTAAGAACTTGAACATTTTGTTAATGACTAGCCATGTTGGAATTGAATCCACCCATTAAGAATGTAAAGTAATAAAAGACTAAGGCTTATCCAAGTAAGCTTTAGTACAGACCTGCGCTGTGGTCTGAAAATAAGACCTATTATCACAAGCAAACTCATCATTACTGCAGTAAATGCAGTGATGGTATGGCTAGAATTCACATTTGCAAGCAGCGGTCCTTTTACATAAAACAAATCGTCCACAGCTAAAATTAAAATGTTGAATAAATTGCTACCCAGTAAATTAGCTATTGCCATGTCAATTGCTCCAAGCTTCAGTGCTGCAATTGTCACAACCACTTCCGGTGCTGATGTAGCTGCCGCTACAAAAAAACTACCTACAAAGCTTTGATCCCAGTTCATCATGTCAGAAATATCTGAAGCGATAAAAGGCAGAAGAGAACCTGTAGCGATAACAAAAAAAGCTGCTATTAAATAGCCCCTAATGGCTTCACGCAAGGTGACTTCAGGATATCTCTCAGAAGAGGTTGCGGTATATTTGTCTAAGGTACCTTTTTCATAGCGATGTATTGATCGCATAGCTGCCAGATATACCAGTACAATTATCGGAGTATATACACCTACATGCCCCCAGGCCGGGCTCATGCTGGCTTGATCTAGAATCAGGCTAAACCCTGTGAATCCAATTAATAATGCACCAAGTGCTGCCGACAAAATGTGTCCCTGTGCAGCACGGCTATAGATTGTCTCGCGTTGATACAATGCATCCATCAAAACGAGTATAAGAAGATTAAAAATGGCACTACCCAGCACATCACCAACCGCGATATCAGGTACGTTCACGACTGTAACGGCAGAGATGCCGGTTGCCAACTCAGGCAATGATGTTGCGGTAGCTAAAAGTGTGAGACCAATCCAGGACGATGATATGCCGGTTTTTTCAGCGAGTATGTCACCATACCTTGATAGAGCATACCCAGCAAAAGTTATGATGACAAAACATAGAAGAAATGAAAACCACAGTTCTATAATATTCACATATATCCACACTTTTTATCGCTGATTACCTTTAATATTTAAGTTGCTCATCAATTCTTACCTAGTGGTTCAAATGCAGTATTGATTTGTATTTTTTTCATACCATTCACCAATAGAGTTAAGTGATTGTGAAGCTCAGTAAGTACTTCTGGATTTAAGCGCATGAGTGCATCCGGCAGTATTCCGCGATGAGGAAGTGGTGCTCGTGCCAGCACTTCTCGACCCTGATCAGTAGCTATTAAATAAACTACTCTTCGGTCACTAGTGCTTTTAACTCTAGTGATGTATCCCTCCAATTCAAGCTTGTCGAGAAGGTTACTGGCTGTAGACTGGTGAATTGACATGTGAGTCGCCAAATCTGTCACTGTTAACTTATCTGTTTCTACAATTTCGGCAAGTGCCCAGAGAGAGGCGCCTCCAATACCGGCTATTTTTTCAATTTCATGAAAATGGCGATTTGCTGACTTGAAAATAATGCGGAACAGCTTAAGTGTTTCAAGTGCTTGGATTTTAGAATTGATGTTATTTTCAGGGGTATCCATGATTAAATGATTTTCGTATTTTTCTCTGGTTAAACATGGGTTTATTTTACACAAGGATGTGAAGTTGATTCAAAACTTATGTTTAGTGCAAATCTTTTGCTACGCTATAAATTTTAATTAACAGTTATTTAATTTATTGACTTAGGTGGTTTTTACAATTACATTTGTTACTAAGTTATTTTATAACTTGGGAATGTGTCATTCCTTCCTGCGGCCCGCTCCTGGAGTGGGCCGTTTCTTAATCAAGATCCATTTCCCAAAGCTTTCATGATTATCCTGCGCTTTTAACCCTGATTGCTACTTGCTTAATTAGTGCTATGTGTTTGTGCCAGGGTGGAATACAGCGGTTTACTGAATATTCTAGAAACAATAGACGCAATCATCGCAACCGCCATTAGACTGATGATCATCTCATGCCCATCTATCATCTCCATTACGATAATGAATGAGGTCAACGGTGCTTGTGTTGCGGCAGCTAAAAAACCTGCCATACAAAGTGCATAAACAGCCGCAGCATGTTGCTGGCCTATCAATGGTAATAGATCATTGCCAATGCCCGCCCCAATTGACAGTGACGGTGCAAAAATACCTCCTGGCACCCCACTTAAATAAGTAAAGATCGTTGCCAGATATTTAACTGGTGCGTACCGCCAAGTCTCCGCGATGTTTCCATTGAGCATTTCCTGGGTCGAAATATAGCCGGAACCATGTGCTGCACCACCGCTAATGGCGCCTAATAATGCAACCATTAGGCCGCAGAATCCGGCCCACCAAAGCGGATGTATATGGCGGAATAGTCCGAGACGGCCATTCATTCTCCCTGAACCTTCAAGCAGTGTTCTGCTAAAAATGCCACCAAGTACGCCACAAACCAAACCACATATAATTACTGGGATGATGATTTTTCTGTCGATCATACCAACGGACAGATTACCAAAGTAGGTGTAATTGCCTTGCAATGATATTGAAACCAAGCCTGATAGTACGATTGCAGTAATGACTACGCCGTTAGTCTTTTGTTCAAACCTGCGACCAAGCTCTTCAATGGCAAATACGATACCGGCCAGTGGTGTATTAAATGCGGCAGATATCCCGGCGGCACCACCTGCCAAAATAAGATGTCTTGGGTTCACTGAGAAACCGACTGGTAAAAAGCGGCTAAAGGCATGCATCACACTTGCGCCAACCTGTACAGACGGGCCTTCTCTTCCTGCAGAGAATCCCGCAGCCAGCGCTCCTGTACCTAGTAGGATTTTACCAATGGCAATTTTTAATGATACTAATTTTGAGGAAGGCTCTTCAATGCTATTCAATGCAGCAATGGTTTGAGGTATTCCGCTACCGCTTGCTCCTGCAAACCAGCGTCGCGTTATCCACACAATTGCCATACCCGCGAGTGGGGTGATGATCAGCGGCAACCACCACTGAGACTTTTGTAATGAAAAGAAAAAAGTGTTCGCATGCTCGGTCAGCTTTGCAAACAATACTACAATAAAACCAGCAGCTGCAGCTGCAGACCAAACAATCAGCCTTCCACGCCAGGCATCGAAATCTGCAAGTTTAGCGGTGCGTATAGCTAGCAGTATTTCTTGTATGGACGGCATCTGGTAAGGATATGTTCAAGGTGGTGTTTATTAATTACTTATTGTATTGCTATAAATATATTTGTACAATACTAATATTGTTTATATTTGTACAATAGTATTGCTACAGGCAATTGATATTTCGCTAAAACACCCCTCCTCCTTGCCAGTTAAACTAATACAAAAGGTGCAACATGTCTAATGTACTGATAATTTCAGAAGACTTTGAATTAACAAATCAGATTCGCTCAAATTTTGAAGATGCGGGCTGGACTTCACAAAATGTCACCATGATAAGCATGATTGGACGAGGTAGTGAACTGATGAAAACTAAGTCTTGCGGTATCTTAGTTGTCGATACCAGCTTTAATCAATATGGTAGCTTAGTAGTAGAAATGAGCGCAGTTATCAGAAATTGTTCAATACATGCACCCCTATATCTGATATTCAAGGGTGAACATGACCCGATTTTTGATGCGTGGGCTAAATATGCAAAAAGAACTTTTCAATCGGCTGTACACCCCCTAAGGGCAGCACAGGCAATCGAAGAAATCATACGCTTGGAAACAAGCTCAGTTCCAAGAGAAGCTTATTACTCTCCGATGGATTCAATTTAGGAGATGCATGAATCAAACGATTAAAATCGGCATGTTTGGGTTTGGTAAAGCTGGCAAAGAAGTCACTGAGCAGTTTATTAATGATTCTTCTGTTAAGTTATGCTGGATTGTTCGAGGCAGCAATACTTTCTTAACCGATCACTTACCTGAGGATATTCCTGTCTACATCTCATCGGAAATTAATCTGGCAAAGCTAATTAAAGTTAATCCTGTCGATTTCGTTGTGGATTTTTCCAGTGCAGATGCATGCCTTAGCTATGCTGACATCATGGCAGAACATAAGGTCGGCATCGTCTCCGCAGTATCAGCTTATCAGGAACATCATTTAAACTGCCTGCAGGAAGCGAGCAAAAAAACAGTGGTGCTTTATTCGCCTAACATTACGCTAGGCATTAACTTCATCATCATCGCGGGGAAAGTTCTACGGACATTAGCTCCACACGCAGGCGTTGAGGTGATAGAAGAGCACTTCCACAATAAAAAAGAAGTGTCAGGCACTGCTATTCGAATAGCTGAATTATTAGGATTAGATCCAAAAAAACATGTCAACTCAATACGGGTGGGCGGCATTGTAGGACGTCATGAAATTATATTTGGATTTCCAAACCAGACACTACGGCTAACCCATGACTCCATTAGCAGAGCCGCATTTGGACAAGGCGCACTCTACGCAATTAAAAATCTTTATGGAAAACCCTCAGGGTTTTACACCATGGAACAGTTGGTGTCTGAAGGTTTTTCAGCAGCACTAGCCTAGATAACTTCTTGGCACAATAAAGGACTTTTTATGAACACCATCTATGACATACTGCTTGACGCAACTGAGCATGACTGCCCCATGCCGACAATTCATGCACAAAACACATTGAACTCTATGCTTACGGGCCAAGTGCTAAAGCTTCTAACAAGTAAAGAGGGTTCTATTAAAAACATTAGGACGTTTGTAGCTAATAACTCTTACGAACTGATTAATGAATTTAGAGAAGATGAAGTGATTATTTTTTTAATTAAAAAGTTATAAATCATTATCAGATAACACCGCTGATTTATCCACATTTAGTGCTCCTAAGTTCTGCACGGCTTGTCTGGCTATGGTTGTTAAGTAATCAAAACATCTGATTAATTTTTATTAATTACTCCACAATAAATTTAACTTTATCGGTTTTAACACGGACCTTTAACCACTCCGTAATTCTATATTGCTTGCTCCGGCTCAATTTGCTTGAAGCTGTGACATTTAGCACTATAATTTTTTCATCCGCACTATTGTCATTGGCTTTCCATTGCACAGCTTCTGAAAACAGTACTTCGCGAACTTGAGGATATTGCGCATGTAGCTCGGCAGCAATATCTCGCCATTGTGCTTTACTACTATCAATCTTCTGTAGTTGACTTTGCAGGTTTTGAATAAGCGCATTCTTTTCTTCTAACTGATACAAATTCTCTTTGTACAATTCACTTACTATATTTGATTTTAAAGCCGTTACATCAACAACTTCATTTTTTGTTTGATGAACGATTAGGGTTGTGCCATTAAGTCCATATCCTTCAAAACGTGCTTCAATCTCTTTTAGATGCGTTTGGCTGACTGGTGCTCCAATCAGTGTGATTTCAATTTTCTTTTTAGCAGGATTAACTTTCTTATCAGTAATATGTGCCTGTTCAAATATCAGCTCATTACTGAGGAATAGATTAGCCTTCGAAATAAACACTTCATGCTTAACTAAATTGCCTGCTAGATAGATACTGGGCAACATTGATAGCACGACTACAGCAGACAATGCACGCCTGACACGAGACTCTGTTCTACTATCAACAAACTTCTTGTGTGAAGGCTGAAGTACCCAGATGATTAAAATAGATGAAAATGCAATAAATATACAGTTAATGGAATATAGATAGAAAGCGCCAAAAAAGAAGTGCCAGTTAGCATGTGCCAAGGCATATCCTGCAGTGCATAACGGTGGCATAAGTGCCGTTGCAATAGCTACACCCGGAATAATGTTTGAATTCTTGTTACGTGTAGCCCCGATAATCCCGGCTAATCCACCAAAAAAAGCAATTAATACATCCCATATGGTAGGAGTGGTTCTTGCCAGCAGTTCAGAGTGTGCATCAGAAAGTGGCGTTAAAAGAAAATACAACATCGATACCAGTAAGCTGATGAAAGTAGCAACACCAAGATTTCTGAATGATTTTCTGATTAATTGTGAATCATAAATGCCTACCCCGTATCCGATACCCATGATTGGGCCCATCAATGGTGAAATTAACATGGCACCAATGATGACTGCTGTGGAATTAACATTTAAGCCTATTGATGCAATTAAAATAGCAAACATCAACACCCATAGATTTGTACCTCTTAACTCAACGCCTGAGCGTAAACTTTCGTCAATTACCGTATCATCAGCCTTATCTTCTATCAGGCTGAAACGCTTCCTGATTGCCCTTATGGCCCTTTTTGGCAAATTTTGATTAACATAGAAACGGTTCATGATTGTTTAATTCATTTTGTTAGCGTTATTAAAAAAAGTATAACCTATATGCGAGCAGACAAGAGTGATATGCCTCTAAAGGAGTTCTGAATTGCTACTAGTTTTCAAGGCACCTTGAGCTTAAAGCAGAAGTCAAAAAATTAAGATGAGCGGCAGCTTTGTCCGGCTAATATGCCGGTGACGTGTTAATCCGCAAAGCCGACAGTCAGTACTAACGATTGATCGGCTGACTGAATCGCCACTGCTGCAGTAGATGCTTTTACGCCTCAATATTTAAAATTCGTTTTGTTCCACATTCCTTCGCTATCTCTTCCCGTCGCTTGGATGAGTTACAATCCTCTTAAACGCATAACTCATTGACACAAAAAAGTTTATGAACGCCGATAAGAAATGGAACATTAAGTCTCTCCTAGCCGCTACGATCACTGCGCTAGCGGCATTTCTTTTCTTTAGTCATTTTCTCGATCTGCAAATGCAAAAGTTGAAAGCCGATGAAACACTAAAGTCGTCTGTCTATGGCAACCTACTTTGGACCGAAGTAGATCGTGAATTGAATTCTATCTTGTTCATTTCCAACGGTATGGCCAGTTTTATCTCAGCATACAGAGATGATCTGCGGCCGAAGAAAATTAAATTAATTCTTAAAGATTTATGGCAACGCTCCAAGCATGTCCGTAATTTAGGGGTGGCCGTTGGTTATAAACTAACATACGTATATCCAGAGGTTAATAATTTAAAAATAATTGGAAAGGATTTTCGTGATATTCCCCAGCAATGGCCCAAGGTAAAGCAAGCCATAGAAACCCGCCAAGGGGTTTTTGATGGACCTATCGAATTAATACAAGGTGGACAGGGCTTCATTTATCGCTATCCGATATACCTAGATGGGGAATATTGGGGGATCATGTCTACCGTTATTGATACCAATGAGTTTTTGGATGCA
>Ga0255338_1002100_pt1 | contig 31974 bp, 29 predicted proteins | sample MeOH1_35cm_T4_19_FD_203715 | JGI IMG/M metagenome (GOLD analysis project Ga0255338, IMG submission 203715) | Sandy soil microbial communities from University of British Columbia, Vancouver, Canada - MeOH1_35cm_T4_195 | ecosystem: Engineered > Artificial ecosystem > Sand microcosm > Unclassified ... | reverse complement strand
GCGCGCAGCGCACGCTCCGACACGCGCAGGCGCGCCACCTCGACCCCGTCCACCTCGACCACCGGCACCCGTTCGCCGTACTCCTGGAACAAGTCCCGGCCGCCGGACACCGGGCCGTCCACGTCGACCTCGCGCCACGCCTCGCCCGCGTCGTCGCACGCGCGGGCGACGACGGCGCGGGCCGCCTCGCACAGGTGGCAGCCGGCGCGGCCGTACAGCACCACGCGCGCCGTGCCGGGCACCCGTCGGGAGGTGGAGGAGGTCACGGCACCACGGTAATCGCGCGCGCGGGGCACACCGCGCAGATTGGTACCGTTGCCCGGTGTTGCCGACGTCCGACCACACCGACGCGGTCGAGGGCGGGGACCGCCGGGTGGCGGCCTTCTTCGACGTCGACAACACGATCGTCCGCGGCGCCGCCGTGTTCCACATCGCGGTCGGCCTGTTCCGCCGCGGCTTCGTCACCCCGTTGCGCGTGCTGCGCTGGGGAGTGCACCAGGCCCGCTACCGCACCTTCGGCGAGAACCGCGAGGCGATGGACTCGGTGCGGGCCGGCGCGCTCCGCGTCATCGAGGGGCACTCGGTGGACGAGATGCGCAGCCTCGCGGAGGACATCTACGACGAGGTGCTCCAGCTGCGGATCTTCCCCGGCACCCGCCGCCTGCTCGACGGCCACCTCGCCGCCGGCCACGAGGTGTGGCTGGTCACCGCCGGGCCGGACGACGTGGCCGACCTGATCGCCCGGCGTCTCGGCGTGACCGGCGCGATCGGTACGGCGATCGAGAAGGAGGACGGCCGGTACACCGGGCGGCTGGTGGGTGAGATGTTGCACGGCGAGGTCAAGGCGGTGGCCCTGGAGCGGCTGGCACAGCGCGAACGGATCGACCTCGCCTCGTCGTACGCCTACGGGGACTCGATCCACGACGTCGCGGCCCTGTCGCTCGTCGGCCACCCCGTCGCGATCAACCCGGACCGCCGGCTGCGCCGCCACGCGACACGCGTCGGCTGGCCGGTGCACGACTTCACCACCCGCGGCTAGCCTGCGGCCGTGCCCGCCGACCCCGCCACCTTCCACGACGCCGCGCCCCACGAGACCGCGCCGCTGCGCGCCACCCCGTCCGGCGGCGCCGGCCCCGTCGCCGTGCGCGAGGCCGTGCCCGGCGATGCGCCGGCGCTGGCCACCCTGGCCGCGCTGACCTTCCCGCTGGCCTGTCCACCGTCGACCACACCCGCCGGCCGGGCCGGCTTCATCGCCGCCCACCTGTCCCCCGAGCGGTTCGCGGAGTACCTCGCCGACCCGGCGCGGCACCTGCTGCTCGCCCCGGGGCCGGACGGCCGGCCGCTCGGCTACACGATGCTGGCGCTCGGCGAGCCGTCCGACGAGGAGGCGGCGGCGGCGATCGCGCTGCGCCCCGCCGTCGAGCTGTCGAAGTGCTACGTCCACCCGGTCCACCACGGCACGGGCGTGGCCGCCGCCCTGATGGCGGCGAGCCTGGAGGCCGCCCGCGACGCCGGCGCCACGGGGATCTGGCTCGGCGTCAACCGCCACAACCTGCGCGCGCAGGCGTTCTACGCCAAGAGCGGCTTCGCCGTGGTGGGCACCAAGCACTTCCTGGTCGGCGACACGTTGGAGGACGACTTCGTCATGGAGCGTCCCCTCTAGCCCTCCACCGTGAACCGCGCACGCAGCAGGTCCTCGTCGCGCGACGAGCGGCCCACCAGCAGCTCGAACTCGCCCGGCTCGACGACGCGGCTGCCCCCGGCGTCCACCACGCTGCAGGCCGCGACGGGCAGCTCGAGGTCCAGCGTCGCGCTGTCCCCCGCTGCCAGCGACACCTGCCGGTACCCCTTGAGCTCCTTGTCCGCCCAGCTCGCCGACGTCACGGCGTCGCTGACGTACAGCTGGACGGTCTCCAGGGCCGGTCGGGATCCGGTGTTGCGCAGCGTCACCTGGGCGCGCACCGTGCCGCCCGCGGTCAGCTGCGGCTGCAGCACCCGCAGGTCGTCGTACTCGACCGTCGTGTACGACAGCCCCTGCCCGAACGCGTACGCCGGCGTCTGCGTCAGGTCGGCGTAGCGCCGGCCGTGCTGGCCGCGGACCTGGTTGTAGTAGGTGGGCTGCTGGCCGGCGTGCCGCGCGAAGGAGATCGGCAGCCGCCCGGAGGGCTCGACGAGCCCGAGCAGCATCTCGGCGAGCGCCCGCCCGCCCGCCATGCCGGGGTTGGCCGCCCACACGACGGCCGCGGCGGACAGGGCGGAGTCCGGCAGCACCAGGGGCTTCGAGGCGATCAGCACGACGACCAGGGGCGTGCCCGTCGCCGCGAGCGCGTCGAGCAGGGCCACCTGACCGCCCACCAGCTCGAGGGTGGCCGTCGACTTGCCCTCGCCCACCAGCTCGATGCGGTCGCCCACCACGGCGACCACGTAGTCGGCCGCCCGCGCGGCCGCGACGGCTTCGTCGATCAGCGCGCGGTCCGGCTCGGCCGCCCGCACCACCGCGGGCCGGGGCTGCCCGTCGGGGAAGGTGTCGCCCTCGGGGTCCGCCTCGATGGTGAGGATGTCCGCGCCGCGCGCGTGGGTGACCGTCCAGCCGGCCGGGACGTGTGCGCGCAGCCCGTCCAGCACCGTGCTGATCATGTGCCGGGGCTGCCCCTCCGGCATCCAGTCCACCTGGCCCGACGAGCCCGCCCAGTCGCCCAACTGGGTCTGCGCGTCGTCGGCCAGCGGGCCCACGACGGCGACGGTGCGCCCGGCGGCGTCGCCTCCGGCGGCGCGGCCCGCCTCGTCGGGCACGAAACCGCCGGCGAAGGGCAGCGTGCCGTCGTTGCTCAGCAGCACCAGCGACCGGCGCGCGACGTCGAGGTTGAGCGCCGCGTGCTCCGGGGTGCCCACCACCGTCGCGATGCGGGCCTCGTCGGGCCGGCGCGGGTCCTCGAACAGGCCGAGCTCGAACTTCAGCGCGAGGATCCGCGCGACGGCGGCGTCGATCGCGGACTCCTCCAGCAGGCCGCGCTCGACGGCCTCGAGGGCGCCGGCGAAGAACTGCGGGGTGGTCATGATCATGTCGTTGCCGGCCCGGACCGCCGCCGCGGCGGCATGCACGTGGTCCGGCTGGACCTTCTGCTCCCACACCGTGCGCCCGACGTTGTCCCAGTCGGTGACGAGCGTGCCCGTGTAGCCCCACTCGCCGCGCAGCACCTCGTTGAGCAGCCAGTCGTTGAGCGTGATCGGGACGCCGTCCATCGTCTGGTAGCCGAGCATGAAGGTGCGGCAGCCCTCCCGGACCACCCGCTCGAACGGCGGCAGGAACCAGCTGCGCAGCTTGCGCCGCGAGATGTCCGCCTCGCTGGCGTCACGGCCGCCCTGCGTCTCGGAGTAGCCGGCGAAGTGCTTCGCCGTGGCGAGGATCGCCGTGGGGTCCGTCAGGCCGTCGCCCTGGTAGCCGCGCACCATCGCCGAGGCCAGCTCGCCGATCAGGTAGGGGTCCTCGCCGAACGTCTCGTTCACGCGGCCCCAGCGCAGGTCGCGGGCGATGCACAGCACCGGGGAGAACGTCCAGTGCAGGCCCGTGGCGGCCACCTCGACCGCCGTGGCCCGCGCCGCCCGTTCCACCAAGGCCGGGTCCCAGCTCGCGGCCATGCCCAGCTGCGTGGGGAAGATCGTCGCGCCCTCCCAGAACGAATGGCCGTGGATGCAGTCGTCGGCGATGAGCAAGGGGATGCGCAGGCGCGTGCGCTCGGTCAGCGCGTGGGCCTCGAGCACGCGCTGCGGCGAGGTGTGCAGGATGGAGCCGACGTGCATCTCCTCGATGAGCGGACCGACGCCGGTGCGCGAGTCGAGCTGGAGCATCTGCCCCACCTTCTCCGGCAGCGTCATCCGTGCCAGGAGGTCCGCGACGCGGTCGGCGACGGGCAGTGCGGGGTCGAGGTAGGGGTGCACGGTGGTCCTTCCGGCGGCGCGGCGGCGCGCTCACGTCCTCGAATCGATTCGAGTCGCCGGTCACCCTAGCATCGCGGCGCCGGCCGGGCCGTTGCCTCGCAGAACGACGAAGGGCCCGACGCGATGTCGGGCCCTGACGTCAACGCCGAAGCGTCACTTCTTGTTGCGGCGCTGGTGGCGCGTCTTGCGGAGCAGCTTGCGGTGCTTCTTCTTGGCCATCCGCTTGCGGCGCTTCTTGATGACGGAGCCCATGGTGGTCCTCGCTGGTTCTGGTAGGTGGCCGGCCGGCGCGGGTCGCCACCCACGCAGAAAGTCCGAGCACCAACCCTACGCCCTCACCGCCACCGCTCGCGAAGCGGGCTCGGGCCGGGCGCCGGCGTCGGTCAGAGGTCCAACGACGTGGGGACGATGACGACGTCGCGGATGGTGATCCCCTGGGGCCGGGTGACCATGAACAGCACGGCCTCCGCGACCTCCTCCGGCCGCATCAGGCTGCCGTTGGCCAGGGCCTCCTCCATCTTCGCCTTGGGCCAGTCGTCGAGCAGCGCGGTGACCACGGGACCCGGGGCCACCTGCCCCACCCGCACCCCGTCGGGTGCCACCTGGCGGCGCAGCGCGTGGACGAACGCGGTGACCGCGAACTTCGACGCGGTGTAGATCGGCTCCCAGATCACCGGGACCAGCCCGGCGATGGAGCCGGTCATGACGATGTCCCCGGACTTCTGCGCCACCAGGTGGGGCAGCACCGAGCGCACCGACCGGAACGCCGCGCCGTTGTTGAGGCGCAGCACCAGCTCCCACTGGTCCGGGTCGCCCTCGACGGCCGGGCCGCCGACGTACATCCCGGCGTTCGCGTGAAAGATGTCCAGGCCGCCGGCCAGGTCGAGGATCCCGTCCAGCAGGCCGTCCACCTGCGGCCCGTCCAGCAGGTCCACCGTCAGGGGCAGCGCCCGCGGTCCCAGCTCCTCGCAGATCGCCCGGAGCTTGTCGCCCGCGCGGTCGACGAAGACGACCCGTGCCCCCGCCTGGAGCATCCGGGTGGCGCATGCCAGGCCGATGCCGGACGCCGCACCGGTGACGGCGGCCACCTTGCCGCTGAGGTCCTCACTCATGGCGCACCCTCTCCTTCGTGCTTCGTGCGGCGCCATGGTCTCGCGCCGCTGCGTCGATGTCGATGTCGACGATCGCCCCCTGCTCGGCCAGCGTGCGCCGCAGCTCGCCGTGGTCCACCCGCGTCATGCGACAACCCTGGCCCACGGCCAGCGCCGCCGCCGTCCCGGCGCCCTGTCCCATCGCCATGCAGGTCGCCATCACCCGCACCGACCCGAACCCGGGCCCGTCGGCCGACAGGCACCTGCCGGCGGTGACCAGGTTGACGCTGCCCCGCGGCACCAGGCACCGGAACGGCACGTTGTACGCCTGACGCGGGGTGACGAAGTCGTCCTGGTCGATGCTGTCGGGCTGGTGCACGTCGATGGTGTGCGCTCCCTTGGCGACTGTGTCCGGGAACGGCTTGGGGTGCACCACGTCGTCCCGCGTCAGCTGGTAGAGGCCGACGATGTGGTAGGTCTCACGCACCCCGGTCTGGATGCCGGACTTGGCGAGCCAGCAGTCGCGGAACTCGGGGAAGCTCTCGCGCAGCACGTCGACGACGAGGTGGAGGGTCTCGCGCAGGCTGCACTCGGTGCGGGTGAACCACTCCGGGTCGCCGGCGTCCGTCGGCTCCCGCAGCAGGTTGATGCTCACCATGCCGTCGTGGAAGAAGCGATTGATCCACGGCCCGCCGAAGATCGGGATCCGGCCGGCGGCGTGCAGCTCCGCCAGTCGGCCGCGGATCTCCTGCGAGACGGGCAGCACGCCGTCCACGGCGTCGCCGAAGAGCGGCGCCAGGGCGTCGGTGTCGACGCCGCCCAGCTGGAACCAGAGCGTGGCGGGCTGGAGCACCGCGGACTTGGTGACCGGGAGGCCCGCCGCGCGCGCCACGTCGGCGTCCCCCGTGCAGTCGACGACGGCCGAGCACTCGTAGGCGACGCGTCCGGCCTTGTTCTGCACGATGACGTGCGTCACCCGGCCGTCGACCACGACGCAGTCCGAGAACCACGTGTGGTACAGCAGCTCCACCCCACTGGCGAGCAGCAGGCGCTGGGCGGCGAGCTTGAGGATCTCGTCGTTCACCGGGAAGTTGCCGCTCTCGCGTGAGACGTCGGCCCCGCCCAACCGCGCGGCGCTCGCCATCAGCTCGAACGGGATGCCGCCGATGTGCTGGCGGCCCGCCACACGGAACTCGCTGATCGGCGTCACCAGGGCGCTGGTCGCCATGCCGCCGACGAACCCGTACCGCTCGATGAGCAGCGTCCTGGCCCCGTTACGGGCCGCCGCGGTGGCGGCGACCACACCGGAGGGACCGCCGCCGCACACGATCACGTCGTAGCTGCCGGCCACCGGCACGTCCCGCGCCGGCTCCGTGACGATCACGCTCTTCCCACTTCCCGAGGAGGACGTCGCGGAGGTGCCAGGGGGCGGCACCCCCGCGACGTCGGTCACCGACCGACTCAGCCGACGAGCGAGACCGTGCTGTAGTCGATGAAGTCGTTCGGCGGGATGGTCAGGCCCTGCACGTTGGACGCGGCCGCCGTGTTGAGCTTGAGCGACAGCAGCGGGATCGCCGGCAGGTCCGTGGCCATGATGTCGACCGTCTGCTGGTACAGCTTCTGGCGCTCGGCCGGGTCCGTCGACTCACGGGCCTGGGTCATGATCGCGTCGAGGTCCGGGTTGCAGTAGCCCAGGCGTGCCGCGGCGCAGGAGTACAGGCGGTTGAGCGTGTAGTCCGCGTCACCGGTGATCGTCTGGTTCGGCTGCGTGTCCATGAAGAAGTTCTTGCCGTTGAGGTCGGCCAGCCACGTCGCCGAGTCCTCCCCGCGGACGTCCACCGTGACGCCGATCGCCTTCCAGTACCCGACCATCGCCTGGACGAGGTTGGGGTAGTCGGTGTTCGACGTGTTGAAGATGATGTCCACAGTGAAGCCGTCCGGGTGCCCGGCCTCCGCCAGCAGCTGCTTGGCGTGGTCCGGGTCGTACTTCGGCAGGCCCTGGGTCGGCGCGACGCACCCGAAGGCGCTGGCCGGGCAGAACGAGGTCATCGGTTCGGCCGTGCCCGCGTAGAGCGTGGACAGGATCGTGGGGATGTCCAGCGCCTCCCACATCGCCTGGCGCACCTTGACGTCGTCGAGCGGCGCCTTGCCGTTGTTGAACCAGATGAAGTAGTAGCTGATGCTGTCGGCGTCCTGGAACGTGATGTTCGGCAGCGCCTTGACCGTCTCGACCTGGTCCGCCGGCACGTCGCCGAGCACCTGGACCTCACCCGTGGACAGCGCCGTGATCTTGGCGGCCGTCTCGGTCATCAGCCGGAACGTCAGGGTCTTCAGGGTCGCCTTGGTGCCCCAGTAGGCGTCGTTGCGCGACAGCGAGACGTGGTCGTTGGCCACGAACTCGTCGAAGACGAACGGGCCGGTGCCGATCGGCGCGTTCCAGTACGCGTCGTCCGTGGCGTGCGCGGCCTGGCCGATGTAGATGAGCCCGAAGACCCCGACCAGCGGGCCGTAGGGGGCGGTCGTCTTGACCGTCACGGTCATCGGGTCGGTCGCCTCGTACGACGCGATGGTCGCGAGGACCGTCTTGAGCGCCTGCTCCTGGTCGATGTAGCGCTTGAGGCTGGCGACGACGTCGTCGGCAGTGAACGCCGCCCCGTCGCTGAACGTGACGCCCTGGCGCAGGTGGAACACCAGCGTCGTGTCGTCGGTCCAGTCCCAGGACTCGGCCAGCTCGGGCGTGACGTCCTGGCCCTCGACGTTGACGAGCGTCTGGAGGACCTGGGACATCACCTGGTTCATGCCGATCTCGAGGGGCGCCTTGGTGATGTCGATCGCCTGCACGGCGTAGTTCGTCGCGACCACCAGATTCTGCTGGTCGTCGGGCAGCGGCCCGCCGGCCGGCTCCTCCGGTGCGGCGGACGTGGTCTCACCGGCCGGGGCGCTGCCCGTCGCTGTCTGCTCGGGCGTGCTCCCGCCGCTGCACGCGGCGAGGACCAGGGCGGCGGTCGCCGCGACGGCGGCCACACCGAGCCTCGTGCGGAGTGCTGTCATCGCTAATCTCCTTCGATCGTCGTGACGTGCGGTGTCGATCCGCCGGCCCGGGGGGGTCTGGTCCGGGGAACGTCTAGGGGGCGGTGTCGAGCCACGGGCGCACCACCGGCACGGCGGCCAGCAGCGCCTTCGTGTAGTCGTGGTGCGGGTGCTCGAAGATCTCGCCGGCCGCGCCCTGCTCGACGACCTCGCCGTGGTGGAGCACGAGCACCCGGTCGCACAGGTGCTCGATCACCGACAGGTCGTGCGAGATGAACAGGTAGGCCAGGCCGAGGTCCTGCTGGAGGTCGTCGAGCAGGTTGAGGACCTGCGCCTGGACGGACACGTCGAGCGCCGAGACCGGCTCGTCGCAGATGATCAGCTTCGGGCGCAGCGCCAGGGCGCGCGCGATGCCGATGCGCTGGCGCTGGCCGCCGGAGAACTGGTGCGGGTAGCGGTCGGAGTAGCTGGGGTTGAGGCCGACGCGCTCCATGAGCTCCTTGGCCTCGGCGGTCCACCGGGAGCGGGGCACCACGTCGCGGTGCACCCGCCACGCCTCGGCGATGAGGTCACGCACGGTCAGGCGCGGGTTGAGCGATGCGTAGGGGTCCTGGAACACCATCTGCATCTCGCGGCGCACGGCCTTGAGCTGCCGGGCCGAGAACCGCGTGATGTCGACGCCCTCGAACTCGATGACGCCGTCGTCCGCCGGGACCAGGCCGATGACCGCGCGCGCGATCGTCGACTTGCCCGAGCCCGACTCGCCGACCAGCCCCACCGTCTCGCCGGCGTGGACGTCGAACGTGACGTCGCTGACGGCGACGTTCTCGCCGGTCTTCCGGCGCAGGAGCGTGGACCGCACCGGGTAGGCGACCTTGAGGTGCCCCACGTGCAGCAGCGGGCGCGTCGCCTCAGCCATGTGCCAGCACCTCTTCGGAACGGTGGCACGCGGCCAGGTGGTCGGGGGACCAGCCGGCCGGCGACCGGAGCTCCGGCACCACGGTGCGGCACACGTCGGCGGCGAACGGGCAACGCGGGTGGAAGGCGCACCCCGTCGGCAGGTCGAGCAGGTTGGGGGGCGAGCCGACGATCGGGCTGAGCCGGCCGCCGATCGTCGTCTGGCTCGGGATCGACTCCAGCAGCCCCTTCGTGTAGGGGTGCGCCGGGCTGTCGTACATCTCGCGGATGCGGCCGGTCTCGACGATCCGGCCCGCGTACATGATCGCGGCGCGCTCGGCGACATCGGCGACCACGCCGAGGTCGTGGCTGATGAGGATCATCGCCATCCCGGTCTCCGCCTGGAGGTCGGCGAGGAGCTTCATCACCTGCTTCTGGACGGTGACGTCCAGTGCCGTCGTGGGCTCGTCCGCGATGAGGAGCTTGGGGCCGAGGGCGATCGCCATCGCGATCATGATCCGTTGGCGCTGCCCCCCGGAGAACTGGTGGGGATAGTCGCGGATCCGTGTCTCCGCGTCGGGGATGCCGACCCGCTTGAGCAGCTCGAGCGCCTTCGCCCACGCCTCGCGCCGGCCCATCCCGCGCCGGCGCTGGAACGGCTCGGCCACCTGCGCGCCCACCCGGAACACGGGGTTGAGGGAGCTCAACGGGTCCTGGAACACCATGGCGATCTGCGTGCCGCAGAGCTCGCGCACCCGGGTGACGGGCTCGGCGACGAGGTCGCGCCCCTCGAAGAGGATCCGCCCGCCGACGATGGACCCGGCGGGCTTCGGCAGGAGCGCCATGATCGCCTGCGCCGTCGCCGACTTGCCCGACCCGGACTCGCCGAGCACGGCGAGCGTCCGGCCGGCGGCCACGTCGAAGCTGACGCCGTCGAGCGCGCGGGCCACGCCCGCCGAGGTGGAGAACTCCACCTGGAGGTCCTGCACGCTCAGCAGCGGCGCGCCGGCCGGGAGCGGGGCGGCGGCGGGATCGGTCCGAGTCGTGGTCATCATGCGCTCCGGAGCCGCGGGTCGAACCGGTCGCGCAGCGCGTCACCCAGGATCCCGAAGGCGAGCACGACGACGAGCAGAAGGACCCCCGGGAACGTGGAGATCCACCAGCCCTGCGCGGACAGGTACTGGAGGCCGTCGTGGATGGTGCTGCCGAGGCTGGGCACGCCGAGGGGGACGCCCACGCCGAGGAAGGACAGCGACGACTCGGCCAGCACCACCTGGCCGAACTGGGTGGTGGTGACCACGAGGATCGGCGCCACGCAGCCGGGCAGCAGCGTGCGGAACATCAGGTGCCAGTTCCCCGCGCCCAGCGTGCGCGCCGCCTCGACGTACTCGAGGTTCTTCAGGGCGAGCACCTGGCTGCGCGCCACCCGGGCGAACACCACCCAGTTGGAGATCGACAGCACGATGATGACGTTCCCGACGCCCTGCCCGAGCACGGCCGCCATGAGGATCGCCAGCAGGATCGACGGGAAGGCCAGCTGGATGTCGGCCAGGCGCATCAGCACGGTGTCGATCCAGCCGCCGAAGTGCCCGGCGAGGATGCCGAGCAGCACGCCGATCACGCCGGAGATCGCCAGCGTCGCGGCGCCGACCACGAGCGACACCCGCGCGCCCGCCATCATGTCCGGCACCAGGTCCCGGCCGATCGGGTCGGTGCCGAGGAACGCGGTGGACCCGTCCATCAGCGTGGACCCCGGGGGCTTGAGGCGGTCGATGAGGTTCGCGGCGACCGGGTCGTAGCCGTACAGCATCGGCACCACCACGGCGGCGACGACGACGAGCCCGATCACCGCGAGGGTGACGACGATGCGCACGCGCACCCCCGTTCGGGCGCGCTGGGCGCGCAGCAGCGTGGGGTTGACGATCACGGGGGTGGGCGCGGCGGTCACCGGGAGAGCCTCACGCGAGGGTCGAGGAACCCGTAGAGCAGGTCGACGACCATGTTGATGATGACGAAGGCGGCGGCGATGACGATGACGCACGCCTGCACGACGTTGTAGTCGCGGGTCTCGATGGACTGGACCAGCAGCCTGCCGATCCCGGGGAAGCTGAACACGGTCTCGGTGATCACCGCGCCGCCCAGCAGCGTGCCGAACTGGAGCCCCACCACGGTGACGATGGGGATCATCGCGTTGCGGATCGCGTGCGGGAAGATCACGGTCCGCTCCGGCAGGCCCTTGGCCCGGGCCGTCTGGATGTAGCCCTCGCCCACCACCTCGAGCAGGCCGCTGCGGGTCATCCGCGTGAGGATCGCGAGGAAGGGCAGGGACAGCACCACCACCGGCATGATCAGCGCCTTGGGACTGTCGAGCCCGGCGCTGGGCAGCCACTTGAGCGTGCGCGAGAACACCAGCATCAGCACGATCCCGATCCAGAACCCGGGCAGGGCCTGGACCACGAGCGAGCCGGCGGTGACCGCGCGGTCCTCGAGCTTGTTGACGCGCAGGGCGGCGAGCAGGCCGAGCGGGAAGCTGACCACGAGGGCGAGGGCGCAGGCCAGCACGGCCAGCAGCGCGGTGTTCGGCAGCGCCTGGCCGATGATCTGGCTCGCCGGCATGGACCGCACGTAGGAGCTGCCGAAGTCCCCGCGCACCGCGTCCAGCAGGTAGGTGCCGTACTGCACGAGCCAGGGCCGGTCGAGGCCCATGTCAGCGCGCAGCGCGGCGAGCTGCTCCGGCGTCGCGGTCTCGCCGGCGATGAGCAGCGCGGGGTCGGCGGGCACCAGGCGGACGATGACGAACACCACCGACGCCACGCCCCACAGCACGAAGACGGCCAGCACCAGGCGCCGAATGACGTACCCGACCACAGCTCTCCCGACGAATCCCCATCGATCCCGGAACGCCGCGACGACTGTCCGGCTCGTTGCGACGTTATCGTTCACGAGACGATCCCTCAACGCGCCGCCCTTGTCAACCCCCTTGCCGTGGGACATCGCGGTAGCACGGCTTCCAGAAAAAGCGCATGTGGCCTGCACCTATACGGCTAGCCCATCTCGCCGACCCCGACGAGCGGTCCGCGACCGCGGCCCCGTGTACCCGTCAGCACCTGCCGTTGACGGCCTCGCATCAATAACGCTAACGTTCTTTGAGATGGCGCGCGGCCAACGGAGGCCCCGCCACGACGCAAGGCCGAGGAGCCACTGGTGACGACCACCGAGACGGACGTCGCGGCCGGGCTGCGGAGCGCTCTCCGCAGCACCGACACCCGACTGTCCAAGTACGACCCCCTGCCGCGGATCATCACGTTCGACGACTTCAACCAGGGCGCCCACGGCTGGGTGGAGCTCGGCGGCAACTACGACGGCCAGGGGTCGCTCGAGTCGCTCGACCCGCATTTTCGCGACTTCCGTCCCCCGCAGCTGTCCAACGCGAACTTCTTCGACGTCGGCACGCACGGCGGCATGACCGGCACCTACTCGCTGAAGCTCGCGACCCGCAAGCTGGCCGGGCACACGGCGACCGGCATCCGCCGGCTGACGATGAGCGGCCGCGGGCTGCTGCAGATCGAGGCGTACCTCGCGTGGAAGGTCGAGGCGAACCTCGGCGGTGGCGAGGAGGCAAACCGCTACGGCGACATCACGTGGGACGCGAACTCCCACCCGTCCGAGGCGCAGTTCGGCGCGTTCACCGTGGCGACGGACATGTGCGGCGAGGGCGTCCGGTACCACAACGTCATGCGGTTCGTGAACTCCGACCGCGACGGCCACATCGTCCAGAAGTGGGCGTACCCGCTCGTCGCCGAGCCCACGCCGCACGAGCGCTACCAGGGCAAGGTGAGCTTCGACGCCCTGGCCGACTTCACCGCGCCGAACCCGGACGACTGGCGCTTCGTCAGCGACGAGCGGCAGGAGAACTGCTTCAACGAGGTGCCGACCAAGATCAACTGGCACTACCTGCGGTTCCTCGTGGACACCCGCACCCGCCGCAACGTCGAGCTGCAGTTCAACAACTCGCTGCTGGACCTGCGCGACGTCCCCGTGCCCGCCTACGCGGACAAGTACGAGTCGCTGGAGAACCTCCTCAACTTCTACTTCTCGGTGCGAACTCTCGGCCCGCACCGCAACTTCCTGTTCCTCGACTCGGTCGTCATCTCGGCAGATTGGTGAGCCACGTCATGCGTCAGTCGCAGAGTGCCGTTCTGGAGCGCGGCGTCGAGCTCGACGAGGTGCACGAGACCGAGCCCTTCGAGGTCGCCTGGGCCGGCGAGGCCCGCTGGTTCGTCCACTTCCTGCGCCCCGCCCCGGGGACGCAGGTCGAGTTCCGCGTCCAGCTCTCGCCCGACGGCCTCAACTGGCTCGACCACGAGTCGGTGCCGCCGGTGACGTCCCAGGCCCTAGGGTTTTTGTCCATCCCGGTCGAGAAGTTCGGCCACTGGTTGCGGCTGCGTTCCGAGCGGAAGTCCGGCGACGCCGCGCCGTTGCTCCGGATCTACCTCGAGCTCAAGGAGTAACGAGAGAGGCCGACAGGTGGCCAGACCAGCCCAGGGGCAGCGACGTCCCACCCTCCAGGACATCGCCGACACCATCGGCGTGACCGCGAACACGGTGTCACGCGCCCTCAACGACATGCCCGGCGTCTCCGTCGGCACGCGCGAGCGTGTCAAGGCGGAGGCGAAGCGGATCGGCTACCTGCCGAACGCCAACGCGCGCTCGCTCGTCCTCGGCTCGCGGCGGGCGATCGGGATGGTGGTCACCAACATCTCCAACCCGTTCTTCGCCGAGCTCGTCGGCAAGATCGAGCTGGAGGCGACCACCGCCGGCTACACCGTTCAGTTGTTCCTGTCCGACGAGTCGCCGGAGCGCGAGGAGGAGGCCGTGGACGCCGCGCTGAACTCCGGCGTCGACGGGCTGATCGGGGTCCCGGTGCAGGGCCACTCCAACCCGTGGCTCCGGGTGACGCGCGCCGGCGTGCCGCTGGTCCTCGTCAGCCGGGAGATGCCGGAGCTGGCGGTCGACCTGTTCTCCGCCGAGAACGAGCTCGGCATGTACAAGTCGGCCAGCGCCCTGCTCGACCTCGGCGCGCGCCACCCGGTGCTGGTCGAGGAGGACCTGCCGATCACCACGACCCAGCACCGGATCGAGGGGTTCCGCCGCGCCCTGCGCGACCACGGCATGCCGGTCGACGAGCGCCGCATCGTGCTGGTGCCGTCGCGCCGCTCGTCGCGGGGCGCGGCCCTGCCGTGGCAGGCGAGCGACGCCCAGCAGCTGGCGAGCGACCTGCTCGAGCGTGGTCGCCCGGTGGACGCGTTCGTCGTCGGCAACGACTTCTTCGCCCTGGGCATCTACCGCGCGCTGCGCGAGCACGGCCTGAGCGTCCCCCGCGACGCGATGGTGATGGGCTGGGGCAACTACCCGTTCACGCTCTTCATGGAACCCCCGCTGTCCACCCTGGTGCTGCCGACGGACGAGATCGCCCGCGGCGCCTTCGCCCGGCTGCTGGCCCGGTTGGACGGCACCGCCGCGCCGGGGATCGTCACCGAGCGCTTCGAGCCGGAGCTGGTGCTCCGCGGCTCCACGGCCCGCTGAGCGGCCCACCCCGACCGGATCGAGAGGACACCGCGATGGCAGACGGCGCCGGCACGGCCGCGACGTACGACGAGCCCGCGCGGCGGGTTCCCGTGCTCGCCGACGTCGACGTGCTCGTCGTCGGCGGCGGGCCCGCCGGGGTGGGCGCGGCCGTCGGGGCGGCCCGGACGGGCGCGCGGACGTTTCTCGTCGAGCAGGGCGGCGCGTTCGGCGGCATGTGGACCTCCGGGCTGGTGATCACCCTCGGGGGCTTCAACTCCTGGTTGCTGCCGGACCGCGTGCGGTGCGTCGACGGCGTGGGCGGCGAGTGGCTGCGACGGGCCGAGGCGATCGGGGGGGCCGCGAACCACGACGGCTTCGCTTTGAGCTCCGACCCCGAGAAGATGAAGCTCGTCGCCGACCAGCTGCTGCAGGACGCCGGCGTCGACTTCCTCCTCCACGTGCTGGCGACCTACCCGATCGTCGAGGACGGCACGGTCACCGGCTGCCTCGTGGAGACCGCCGACGGCCGGCAGGCGATCCGCGCGGGCGTGACGGTCGACTGCACCGGCAACGGCGACGTCGTCTCCCGCGCCGGCACCGACTGGGCGAAGGGTCGGACGCTGCAGCCGATGACGATGTCGATGCGGATCGGCAACGTCCACCCGATCGTGGAGATCGACCAGGCCGCGCCCCGCCGGATCCCCATCGGGCCAGGGGCCGGCGACCTCGTCGAGCCCGCACTCGGCGAGTACGCCTCCATCCGCGCGGACGTGCCGATCGACATCCCGGCGATGCGCGAGGCGCGCGCGCGCGGCGAGGTCCCCGTGTTCGGCGGCCCCTGGTTCGGCGGGCTGGACAAGGACGTCGTCTGGGTGAACACCACGCGGATCATCGGCGACGCGACCGACCCGCGGGACCTCACGCGAGCCGAGGTGCAGGGCCGCCGCGACAGCCGGGCGCTCTTCGAGTACTTCCGCGCGCACGTCCCCGGCTTCGGTGAGGGGCGCCTGCTCCAGACGAGCCCGCAGATCGGCGTGCGTGAGACGCGCCGCCTCGAGGGCGCGTACATGCTGACGGGCGACGACGTCCGGACGAGCGCGGCGTTCGACGACTCCGTGGCCCTGGGGTGCTGGCCGATCGACGTCCACCCGGCCGAGGGCGAGGTGGGCTCGCACGCCATGTTCGTCCCCGACCCCTACGGCATCCCGTACCGCGCGCTCGTGCCGGCGCGGACCGACGGTCTGCTCGCGGCGGGCCGGTGCATCTCGGTGGACCGCGAGGCGCTCGGCTCGGTCCGCCTCGGCGCGACGTGCACTGCGACGGGTCACGCCGCAGGCGTCGCCGCCGCGCTCGCCGCCCGGCACCGCGTGCGTCCGCGCGACGTCGACGTCCACGAGCTCCGGGAGGTCCTGCACCGCCAGCGAGCCCTCGTCACTCCCGACGACCTCGTCCCCGCCCCTGCGACAGTGAGTTGACCATGGACCGTTTCCTCGCCTACGACCAGCAGCTGGCGCGCTACAACCCGCTGGCGCGGGTGGTCACGTTCGACGACTTCGACCGCGGCTTCAACGGCTGGCTCGACCTGACGGCCAACTACGTCTACGAGGGCTACGAGTCGTTCCCGTCGGCGGTGGACCTCAACCACTGGGCGCCGATCCAGCTGAGCAGCGCCGCGATGCGGTTCGCGGCCTCGCACGGCTCGATGGAGGGTACCTACTCCCTCAAGCTGACCACGGCCCCCACCGGCGGGCCCCACACCGAGCCGCCCGCGCCCGGCGCGATGGGCATGGCCATCAAGCGGCTGTCGCGCTTCGGGGACCCGTCGCTCATCCAGATCGAAACCTGGTACGCCTACACCCCCGAGCAGGATCGCGAGGGGCTCGGCGAGACGGACATCCGGGCGTTCGGCTTCTTCTTCGACGTCCAGGACGACGAGTACCGCTACATGCCCGGCGTCCGCTACGTGAACTCCCTCGGTGGCCAGCTCGTCAAGCGCTGGCAGTACTACCAGGTGAGCCCCGGCGTCACGCGCTCCGACTGGAACTTCGGGGTCGAGGACGGCTGGTGCGTCCCCGGGGTGGACAACCAGTGGTACGGCCGGCGGTTCGAGGACGGCTCGGCCGACGGGTTCCAGTGGGTGCCGGACGGTCGGCAGGACCTGCTCTACAACGAGAGCCCCGACAAGCTCAACTGGATCTACCTGCGCCTGACGGTGGACGTGAAGAAGCGCGAGTACGTCGAGCTCCAGTCCATGGACCGGGTGTTCGACCTGAGGGGCATCTCCCCCACGCTCGTCCCGGGCTACAAGGGCATCGACAACCTGATCAACCCCGTGTTCTTCGTCGAGACCGACACCGACCGGTCGGTGCACCTGTTCCTCGACTCGGTCGTCTACTCGACCGAGTGACCAGCCACCCGCCACCACCGAAGGCCCACCGTGCAGAGCACCTACACCTCCGTCCTCGCCCGCCGGGTGAGGATCTCCGACACCTTCGCCACGCTGCCGTACGAGGCGGGATGGGCCACCGAGGCGGTCTTCTTCGTCCAGACCGAGGGTGAGCACCCCGACCTGGAGATCTCCGCCGAGGTGTCGCCCGACGGCATCGCGTGGGTGCGGCGCGGCGAGCCCGCGCTGCTCGCGGCCGGCGCGGCGATCGCCGAGCTGCCGCTGACGTGCTTCGGCAACTGGCTGCGGCTGACGGTGGCCGGCGCGACGCCGGAGCGACCGGCGCGCGTGCTGGTGCACGTCTCGCTCAAGGGCTGAGCGGGGCGGCCCATCTACTGCTTCCGGCGCGACGCAGCACGTCGAGGATGCCCAGAGCACCGGCGGGCAGCGACGTGCGGACCTCCGGGGGGAGCGCGTCCGAGAAGAACAGCGTCAGCTGGACGGATGCGGCGGGTCTGCGAGTACAAGCCCCACCCGACGCGCTCAGGAGCTGAGGCGACGCGACCGGTCGCGCTCCTCCGGCAGCGGCATCGTCGCCGACGAGCGGAGGAAGGTGTCGAGCGCCTGGCGAGGCACCCGGAACGAGCGGCCGACGCGGATGCCGGGCAGGTCGCCCGAGTGCAGCAGGCGGTAGACGGTCATCTTCGAGACGCGCATCAGCTCGGCGACCTCTTCGACCGTGAGGTACGGCTGCTCGCTCATGCGTCTGCTCTCTCTCCGCGCGTCCGCGGCCGTCCCGGCGCCCGGCTCCGGGGGCCCGGGCCGGCTGTCAGCGTAGTGCGCCGCTGGGACGCGTGTGAAGCATGTGACTGATGTGACTGGTGTGATTCACCTGGTCAGGCCCGGTTGGGCTCGACGACCACCTTGAGCCCGCCGCGGGCGGCCCCGGCCGCGAACGCGGCTGCGGCCTCGTCCAGCGGGTAGGTGGCGGTGACGAGCGAGCGGACGTCCACCAGCCCCTGCCGCACCAGCGCGATGGCCCGCGGGTACGTCTCCTTCATGCGGCGCACCATGACGAGGGTCAGGCCCTTGCGGCGCGCCTCGCCGGCAGGGAATGCCGTCCGGTCGTCGTCGGGGATCCCGGCGAGCATCACCCTCGCGCCGGGCCGCGCCAGGCGCACGCAGAGCGCCACGGCGTCGTCCGTGCCGGCGGTCTCGATCACCACGTCCGCCTCGCCGTGGCCGCCGAGCAGGTCGGCGCGCGCGGAGGCGGTCGCCAGCTCGGCGGGCGCCGCGGCGGACGCGGCGCCGTACCGCAGCGCCGCGGCGGCCCGGTGTGCGAGCGGGTCCACGCCCACCACGCGGGTGGCGCCCGAGGCCCGCGCCACCTGGAGCGCGAGCAGGCCGATGGGACCCAGGCCGACCACCGCCACCGTGGCGGCCGGCCGCAGGTGGGCCAGGTCCACGGCGTGCAGGGCGACGCCGAGCGGCTCGAGCACCGCCGCGTCGGCGCCGGTGAAGCCGTCCGGCAGGGGGTACATCCGGTCGGTCGGCCAGGTGATCAGCTCCCGCATCGGTCCGTCGAGCGAGGCGTGCCCGGCGAACTTCACCCGCGGGCAGAGGTTGCGGTTGCCCTCCAGGCACTGCTCGCACCCGCCGCAGGGGATCGCCGGGTCGACCGCCACCAGCCGGCCGTCCAGCTCGCCGCCGATCACGACACCGCCGAACTCGTGGCCCGGGACCACCGGGCGTGTCAGCACGGCGTCCCCGATGGCGCCCTCGGTCCACCAGTGCAGGTCCGACCCGCACAGGCCCACCGCGCTGACCCGCACCAGGGACTCGCCCGGTCCGGGGACCGGGTCGGGCTCGTCGGTCAGCCGCAGGTCACCTGCCGCGTGCAGTCGTGCCACCCGCACGGAGGACTCCTCACCTCGTCGCACCGCTCTTGCGGCGCCTGCCAGCCTATGGGCGGGCGGCGCACCGCCCACCGCGAAGGTCCCGCCCGAGACGGCTCAGTAGCCGTTCGGGTCCAGGCCCCAGTGCGGGAACACCGCCTGCCGGGTCGCCCGGATGGCGCGGTCCACGTCGTCGGCCGGGTCGTACCCGGCGGACCAGGGCCGGAACGTCGCGTCGGCGCCCTCGCCCATCGTCCGCGCGGCCAGCCGGCCGTACCGCTGGAGCACCGCCGCCACCCACTCGTCGGGCAGCGGGGTGGCGGGGTCCACCGGCCGGTGCGCCGCGATGCCCACCAGGTGCGTCCACACCCGCGGCACCACCTCGACCATCGCGTACCCGCCGCCGCCCAGGGCCAGCCACCGTCCGCCGGCCACCTCGTGCGCCAGGGCGTGCAGCGCGCCGGCCGCCGCCCGCTGGCCCTCCACGGAGGTGCGCAACGTGGTCAGCGGGTCCAGCCGGTGGGTGTCGCAGCCGTGCTGCGTCACCACGACGTCGGGTGCGAACTCGCGCAGCAGCGGCGGCACCACGGCATCCAGCGCGCGCAACCAGCCCGCGTCGCCCGTGCCCGCGGGCAGCGCGACGTTGACCGCGGAGCCTTCCGCGCCCCGGCCGCCCACCTCGCCCGCGTAGCCGGTGCCCGGGAACAGGTTCCGGCCGGTCTCGTGCAGCGAGACGGTGAGGACCCGCGGGTCGTCCCAGAACATCGTCTGGACGCCGTCGCCGTGGTGCGCGTCCACGTCGACGTACGCGACGCGGGCCGCGCCCTCCGCGAGGACCGCGCGGATCGCGGCCGCGGCGTCGTTGTAGATGCAGAACCCGGACGCCGCACCCGGCATCGCGTGGTGCAGCCCGCCGCCCACGTTGACGGCGTGCTCCGCCTCGCCCCGCCACAGCGCGAGTGCGGCGTCCACGGACCCACGGACCACCCGTGCGGCCGCCGAGTGCATCTGAGGGAAGAGCGGGTTGTCCTCGGTGCCCAGGCCGCGCGCGACGTCTGGCACGCCGCTCTCGGCCGCGGCGCGCACGGCGGCGACGTACTGCGGTTCGTGGACCGTCTCGAGCAGCTCGTCGCTCGCTTCGTCGGCCGCCACCACCTCGATGCCGGGGCCGTCGAGCAGGCCGAGCAGGCCCGCCAGCGCGATCGTCAGGTCGATGCGCGCGCTGCTCATGGGGTGACCGGGACCGAAGTCGTACCCGAGCAGCTCCGTCGACCACACCACCCGCGTGCTCACACGCTCACGGTGGCACCCGCGCGCGGCGCGTGTCGATCGCGTGCCATTGTTGGCCGGTGCCGGCCGCCGTCGGCCGGAACGGTGCTCACGCGCACGGAGGTGGCATGCCCCGGTCGGGTCCCGGGTTGGCCGGGCGGTGGCGCGACTTCGTCGACCGCTCGGCGCGGCAGTCCCCGGCACGCCTGGCGCTCGGCGTGTTCGCCGTGGTCATCGGCCTGTTCACCGTGCTGCTGGCAGCGCCCTGGGCCACCGCGACCGGCCGGCCCGCACCGCTGGTCGACGCCTTCTTCACCGCCGCGTCGGCCGCCACCGTCACCGGCCTCGTGGTGGTGCCCACCGGCGAGTACTGGTCCACGTGGGGGCTGGTGGCGATCCTGGTCGCGATCAAGATCGGCGGCCTGGGCGTGATGACGCTGGCGTCGCTGCTCGGGGCGGCCGTCTCCCGGCGCATCGGCCTGACCCAGAAGCTGCTCATCGGGTCCGAGACGCGCGCCACCCGGCTCGGCGAGGTCGGCTCGCTGGTGCGCACCGTGATCATCACGTCGACCGCCCTGGAGGTGGTGGGTGCGGCCGTCCTGCTGCCCCGCCTGTACCTCTACGAGCACGACTGGGGCTCGGCCGCGTGGCACGCGCTGTTCTACTCGATCTCGGCCTTCAACAACGCCGGCTTCGTCCCCACCCCGGAGGGTCTGACCCCGTTCGTCTCCGACTGGTGGGTGCTGCTGCCCATCATCGTCGGGGTGTTCATCGGGTCGCTCGGCTTCCCCGTGGTGCTCGACGTGCTGCGCCACCCGCGCGCCTGGCGCCGCTGGATGCTGCACACCAAGCTGACCGTCACCACCAGCATCGCGCTGGCGCTCGGCGGTTCGCTGCTGGTCGCGGCGTTCGAGTGGAGCAACCCGGCGACGTTCCGCCCGCTCGACCCGTCCGGCACCGCGCTCGCCTCCCTGTTCGCCGGAGTCATGCCGCGCTCGGGCGGCTTCGCCACCGTGCCCACGGGCGACATGCACGAGGGCACCTGGCTGCTGCTCGACGCCCTGATGTTCGTCGGCGGCGGCTCGGCGTCCACGGCCGGCGGCATCAAGGTGACCACTTTGGCCGTCATGCTGCTGGCGATCCTCGCCGAGGGGCGCGGCGACCGGGACGTCGAGGCCTTCGGCCGGCGCATCCCGCCGGAGACGCTCAAGGTGGCGATCGCGGTCTCGCTGGTCGCGGCGACCATCGTGCTGGTCGCGGCGCTGCTGCTGCTGGCGATGACGGGCCTGTCCCTCGACGTGGTGCTGCTCGAGGTGATCTCGGCGTTCGCCACCTGCGGCCTGACCACCGGGATCACCCCCGGTCTGCCCGATCGGGCCAAGCTGGTCCTCGCGGTCCTGATGTTCATCGGCCGGACGGGCACCATGACGCTTGCGGCGGCGCTCGCGCTGCGCAACCGTCGTCGTGTCATCCGGCTCCCCGAAGAAAGGCCGATCATTGGCTGACACCTCGCCCGGCCGTGCCGGGACCAGGCCGACCGGAGGCGTGCTCGTCATCGGGCTCGGCCGGTTCGGCTCGTCGATCGCCGCGACCCTGGACCGGCTGGGCCAGGAGGTCCTCGCGGTGGAGCGCAACCCGGAGCTGATCGCCCAGTGGGCGGGCCGGATCCCGCTCGTCGAGGCCGACGCCACCAACCCGGAGGCGCTCGAGCAGCTGGGCGTGCACGACTTCCCCGTCGCGGTGGTCGGCGTCGGCGGGTACCTCGAGGCCAGCGTGCTGATCACCGGCAACCTGGTGGACGCCGGCACCCCGCAGATCTGGGCGAAGGCGATCAGCGGCGAGCACGCGCGCATCCTCCAGCGCATCGGCGCGCACCACGTGGTGCTCCCCGAGGCGGACGCGGGCGCCCGCGTGGCGCACCTGGTGTCCGGGAGGATGCTCGACTACATCGAGGTCGAGGACGGCTTCACCGTCGTCAAGATGCGCCCGCCGAAGGAGGCCCAGGGCTTCACCCTGGCCCAGTCGAAGCTGCGCGCCCGCTACGGCGTCACGGTGATCGGGGTGAAGAGCCCCGGCCGCGAGTTCGTCTACGCGACGCCCGAGACCCGCATCTCCGCCAACGACCTGCTGGTGGTCGCCGGCCACGGCGACCTGCTCGAACGGTTCGCCGCCCGGCCGTAGCGCCGCGCCCGACGAGCTACCCCTCCCGAACCACCGCGACCCCGCCCGGTGCCACCGTGCCGGGGTACGGACCCTCGGCGACGAGGTCCTCCCCGGTCAGCGGGACGCGGGCCTCGTGCTGCGTGTGGTTGACGACGAAGACGAACGAGCCCGCCTCGCCGGTGCGGCGCACCACCTCGACACCCGGGCCGGCACCCGGCGTCGGGGAGACGCCCGCATCGGCGAGCACGCGCGTCAGCAGGGCTGCCGTCGCCTCCTCGTCGGGCATCGTGGACAGGTACCAGGCCGCCCCGGCCCCCACCGCGCGGCGGGTGACCGCCGGGCCGCCGGCCGCGGGGCCGTCGGCGTAGCGGGCCACCACGGTCGCGTCCGTCGCCGCCAGGCGCTCGGCCCACAGCCGCGCGTGCCACGTCCGTGCCGGGCCGCCGGCCGTACCCTCGGCCCAGCCCTCGTCGGCCTCCTCGACCGTGACGGTGGCGCCCGCCCCCAGCGGCGTGAACTCGTCGACCAGCACGCCCAGCAGGTCGCGGAACGCGCCCGGGTAGCCGCCCGGCAGCACGTGGTCGCGCTCGTCGGCGATGCCGGAGAAGTACGAGACCACCACCTGCCCGCCGCGTTCGACCACCTCCGCCAACCGCTGCGGCAGGCCCTCGGGGGCGATGTAGAGCGTGGGGACCAGCACGGCCGCGTAGCCGTCGAGCGGCGCGCCCGCGGGCAGCACGTCCGCCCGGAACCCCGCATCGGCCAGGGCGGCGTGCATCCGCGCGGCCAGCTCGAGGTAGACGAAGTCACCGGTCGGGTGGGCGTCCAGGGTGGAGGCCCACCAGGAGTCGGCGTCCCACAGGATCGCGACGGGCGCCTGGTCGACGAGCGACCCGGCCACCGGCGCGAGGCGCCCCAGGGTGGCGCCCAGCTCGACCACCTCCCGGAAGATCCGCGACTCCCGGCCCGCGTGCGGCAGCATCGCCGAGTGGTACTTCTCGGCGCCCGCCCTCGACTGGCGCCACTGGAAGAACAGCGCGCCGTCCGCCCCGCGCGCCACGTGGGCCAGCGAGTTGCGCGCCATCTCCCCCGGCGCCTTGGCCAGGTTGCGCGGCTGCCAGTTGACCGCGCTGGTCGAGTGCTCCATGAGCAGCCACGGCCGGCCGGCCGCCAGGCCGCGGGTGCGGTCCGCGCTGAACGCCAGGTCGGCCCAGTTCCGGGGCAGCTCGGAGGTCAGGTAGTGGTCGTTCGCGACGAGGTCCACGTGCCGTCCCATCGCCACGTAGTCGACCTTGTCGAAGTCGCTCATCACCATGTAGTTGGTGGTGACCGGCAGGTGCGGCGTCACCTCGCGCAGCACCGCCGCCTCCGCCTCCAGCTGCGCCACCAGCGCGTCGGAGGAGAACCGCGCGAAGTCCAGCTGCTGGCCGGGGTTGCCGATCGACGTGCTGCGCCGGGGCGGCAGCACCTGGTCGAACGAGCCGTAGTGCTGCCCCCAGAACGCCGTGCCCCACGCGTCGTTGAGGGCCGCGACGTCGCCGTAGCGTTCCCGCAGCCAGTCGCGGAACGCCGCCGCCGACACGTCGCACCAGCAGCGCCCGTTGTGGCAGCCGTACTCGTTGGACACGTGCCACATCCGCACGGCGGGGTGCTGCCCGTAGCGCTCCGCGAGCGCGCGGGCGATCCGCACCGAGTGCTCCCGCAGCACCGGCGAGGAGGGGCACCACGTCTCCCGACTGCCCTGCGTGAAGCGCAGCCCGGCCTCGTCGACCGGGAGCATCTCCGGGTGCTCCAACGCCAGCCAGATGGGCGGCGCGGCGCTCGGCGTCGCCAGGTCCACGCCGATCCCGCCCTCGTGCAGCAGGTCCAGCACGCGGTCCAGCCAGCCCCAGTCGTAGCGGCCCGGCTCCGGCTCGAGCAGCCCCCACGAGAAGATGCCGACGGACACCAGGGTGACGCCGGCCTCCCGCATCAGGGCGACGTCCTCGCGCCACACCTCCTCCGGCCACTGCTCGGGGTTGTAGTCGCCGCCGAACGCGATACCGGGGACGGGCCAGGTGCCGTCCCAGCCGCTCACCGGGCCGCCGCCACGAGCACGTCCCACGAGCCGAGCCGCACCGTCTGGCCCGCCGACAGCTGCGCGCCGTCCGGGTCCGACGACGGCGGCGGGTCCGCCGGCTGCTCGCCGCGGGCCGCGGCGAGCACGGTCAGCGGCGCCGGCACCGTGATGTCCACGGCGTCCCACGACCAGTTGTGGACCACGTGGACACGGCGGCCGTCCGGGTGCGTCTGGGTGTGGACCGTCACCGACTCCGGCAGGTCGCGCCACCCGGAGACCGGCGCCGGCACCAGCCACGAGAACAGCCGCTTGCCGAGCTCGCGTCCCGGCACGGTCCCGACCACGGTGACGCGGCCGGAGCCGTGCTCCCGCGTCGTCACGGCCGCCCACGCCGACAGGTGCGGGTGGTCGTAGCGGGCCAGCACCGCCGTGCCCTCGTCGGGCACCAGGTACTCGGCCCACGCCACGGCCTCGGCACCGCCGGACAGGCCCAGGGCGGGCTCGTCGCCGTCGACCACGCGCACCGGCACGGACAGGTTGGACAGCTCGTCGTACGAGGCGCCCGCAGCCTGCGCCAGGCCGCCCGGCTGCACGTCCGTGCGCGCCCGGGCCTCGGTGTCCGCGTAGCCGGTGCGGGGTCCGACCACCAGGTGGCCACCCGCCGCCGCGTAGGCGCGCAGCCAGGCCAGGTCGTCGTCGGACGCGACGTAATGGGCGACGACGACGAGCACGGGGTGCTCGGCCGCGGCGGCCGCCGGGTCCTGCGCGAACAGGTCGGCGCGCACCAGGCGCACCTGGGCACCCGCGTCGAACGCGCCCTGGTAGAACGCGGCCACCATCCGCTGGTACGAGGTGGGGTCCGGCTGTGCCGAGGGGGTCTGCAGCGGCGGCTGCCCCGCGAGCGCGAAGTCGTCGTCCACCGTGTAGAGCAGCGCGACGTCGTGGTCCGGCAGGCTGCCGGCCACCTGCGCGCCGACGCGCGCCAGCTCGTTGCCGAGCGCCGCGATCTCCCGGTACGGCCGGCCCGGCCGGCCGCTGTGCGGCAGCACGCCTCCCCAGTAGGTCTCCGTGCCGTAGTGCAGCGTGTGCCAGTGCCAGTACTCCACCTGCCGGGCCCCGCGCGCGACGAACGCCCACGCGGACTGGCGCCACTGCCCCGGGTAGGCGGGGAAGCTGGTGGACGAGCCCCCGATCGACGCCGCGTTGGTCTCCGTCACCAGGTACTCCGCCCCGCGGGAGGAGTACATCCGGTCGGCGATCTGGAAGATCGCCGCCGTGCCCTGGGTCATCCACCCCTGCGCCGGCGTGGCGCCGCCCGGGTGGGCGAGCGCGTCCTGCATGCCGTAGTAGGGGTTGCCCGCCGTGACGTCCAGCACCGCGCCGAGCTCGACGTCGTCGATCGCCGGGCGGCTGTAGGCGATGCACGTGGTCACCCACTGGTCCGCCCGCGCCAGCTCCCGCACGGCATCCGCCTGCCACCCGATCATCTCGGTGGTCAGCCGCGCCTGGAAGCGCCGCCAGGCCAGGTCGTACTGCGGCTGCGCGTTGTTGTCCGGCGTCCACAGGTCCGCCCAGGTGGACAGCCGGTGCGACCAGTAGACGAGACCCCAGGCCTCGTTGAGCGCCTCGACCGTGCCGTACTGCTGCCGCAGCTCGTCGACGAACCGCTGGAACACGCCCCGGTTGTGGAACAGGTAGAGCCCGGGCTCGTTGTCCACCTGGTAGCCGACGACGGCGGGGTGGTCGGCGTAGCGCCCGACGATCTTGCGCAGCACGCGCTCGGCGTAGTACCGGAACACCGGGTGCGTGTAGTCGATCTCCTGGCGGGCGCCCCAGCCCAGCGGCCGGCCGGTGGCCGTCTCGGCGTTGACCTCGGGGTAGCGGCGGGCCAGCCACATCGGCACGGCGTACGTCGGGGTCCCCAGGATCACGTCGATGCCGCGGGCGTGCGCGCCGTCGAGCACCGGCTGGAGCCAGTCCAGCTCGAAGCGCCCGTCCTCCGGCTCCCACGTCGACCAGACGGACTCGCCGACGCGGATGACGCTGAAGCCGGCGGCGGCCATCAGGTCGAGGTCGCGGTCCAGCCCCTCCTGCGACGGGTGTTCTCCCGGCCGGTAGTACTCGTGGTAGTACGCGGCGCCGAAGTGGATGCGGTCGTGCGGGGACATCGGAACTCCCATGCGAGGTGACGGTGGTGCGGGATACGGCCTGGTCGGATGGCGGTTCAGCCCTTGACGCCGCCCGTGGACAACCCGGACTGCCAGAACCGCTGGAGGAAGAGGAAGGCCACCATGAGCGGCACCACCGAGACGAGCGACCCGGTGATGACCGACGAGAACAGCGGCTGCGAGCCGGAGCCGGCCGCCGCGGTCGACTGCCACTGGGCCAGGCCGACGGTCAGCGGGTACAGCTCCGAGCTGTTGAGCATGATCAGCGGCAGGAAGTAGTTGTTCCACGTCGCCACCAGCGTGAAGAGCAGCACGGTGATGACGCCCGGGGTCAGCAGGCGCAGCGCCACGCGGAAGAAGATCCGCATCTCGCCCGCGCCGTCCACCCGTGCCGCCTCGATGAGCGAGTCGTCCACGGCGTCCGCCGCGTAGACCCGCATGAGGTACACGCCGAACGGGGTGACCAGCGACGGCAGGATCACCGCCCAGGGGGTGTTGGTCAGCGAGATCTTGGCGAACAGCAGGTAGGTCGGCACGGCCAGCGCCGTCGTCGGCACCATGATCGCCCCGAGGATGCTGCTGAAGATCGCGTCCCTGCCGGGGAACCGGTATTTGGCGAAGGCGTAGCCGGCCGCCGTGGCGAGGAAGGCCGCACCGACGGAGCTGACCACCGCGTACACCACCGTGTTGCGCAGCCAGAGCAGGAACACCCCGTCGTAGCTGGTGAAGACCGCCCGCAGGTTCGCGACGAACGAGTTGCGCTCCGCGAACCAGAGTCCGAAGGAGGAGAACAGGTCGGCGTTCGACTTGGTGGACGCCACCACCAGCCAGTACAGCGGCAGCAGGAAGTAGAGCAGCGCGCAGATCATCAGCACCGTCAGCAGCACCGACCGCCGGGGGTGGTCCGTGGACCAGCCGTGGTGGACCTTGCGCTCGCCGCTGTCGCGGCGGGCCCGCTCGGCCGTCGTCGCGGTCATCGGGCGTCTCCCTTCCGCTGGCCCGAGAGCTGGACGACGTACGAGACGACCATGATCACCAGGCCGAGGAGGAACGCGATCGCCGCCGCGTAGTTGGTCTCGCGGTTGACGAAGGCGAGGTTGTACGCGTAGAGGTTCGGCGTGTAGGCCGTCCCGATGACGTTGGGCGAGAGCGTTCGCATGATGTTCGGCTCGTTGAAGAGCTGGAACGACCCGATCACCGAGAAGATCGCCGTCAGGAGGATGGCCGGCCGGATCGCCGGGATCTTGACGTGCCAGGCCGTCCGGAACCGCCCTGCCCCGTCGACGGCCGCCGCGTCGTACAGCTCGGACGGGATCGCCCGGAGGGCGGCGTACATGACGATCATGTTGTAGCCGATGTACTCCCACGTGACGACGTTCATGATCGAGCCGAGCATCCAGCTCGCCGAGAGGAACGCCGGCGGGGGCAGGTTGAGGTTGTGGGCCAGCTGGGCGAACGGCCCGAAGTCGGGTCCGTACAGGTAGCCCCACATCAGGGCCGCGACGACGCTCGGCACGGCGTACGGCACGAAGATGCCGAGCCGGACGAAGCGCTGGAGGAACAGCACCCCCGCGTCCAGCAGCAGGGCGAACACCAGGGCGAGCCCCAGCATGATCGGCACCTGGACCACCAGGAACAGGGCCATCCGAGCGACCCCGGACAGGAACAGCGGGTCGGTGAGGGCCCGGGAGTAGTTCCCGAGGCCGACGAACATCGTCCCGCCCACCAGCTGGGTGCGGAACACGCTGACGTAGGCGGCGTAGACGAGCGGGACGACGATCATCGCGAGGAAGACGACGACGAACGGCGTGATGAACGTGTAGGCGGCGGCGTTCTGGCGCCGCCGCATCGGCGACGGCGGCCGCCGGGCGGCGCGCGGAGCCGCCACGCCGGCCGGAGCGAGAGTGGTCATCGGTTCCTCCGAGTCGGGCGAACGGGGTCGGAGCGGGGTGGCCGTCCCGGCGACACCGGGACGGCCACCCCGTCGCTCGCTACTTGACCGTGAAGCCCTGCTGCTTGGCGTAGTCGACCAGCGCCTTCTGCCAGTCGGCCAGGCCCTTGAGCATGTCGGACTTGTCGGCGATCGCCTTGCCGAGGGTCTCGCCACCGGCCGAGTACACGTAGTCGGTGAACGGGAGCCAGCCGAAGTTGACGTCGACGTTGGCCGAGATCTTGGCGAACTCGGCGTTGACCTTCTGGCCGCCGTAGAACTCGCTCGCCTGGTCCGCGAACTCGGGGTTGGCCAGCGTGTCCTTGGTCACCGGGAACAGGAACTGCTCGTTCGCCAACTTGATCGTCGACGACGGGTCATGGTTGATCCACCACGCCAGCTGGGCCGCGGCGATCGGGTTCTTGGTGCTCTTGAGCACGGCGTCCGACGAGCCGCCCCAGTTCGCCGTGGCGGTGCCGCCGGCCTCCCACTGCGGGATCTGGGCCGCACGCCACAGGCCGGAGGTGTTGCCCGCCGTGCCCTGGAGGAACACCGGGCCCCACGCGGCAGCGGGCACCCAGCTCGCGTACTTGCCGCTGGACAGGCCCTGGTACCACGCGTCCGTGAAGTCGGGGTCGACGGAGACCAGGCCCTCCTTCACCAGGTTGTCCCAGTACCCGACGACCTTCTTGGCCTCGTCGGAGTCAAGGTTGATGGTCACGGTCTTGTCGCCGTCCCACCCGAAGGGCTTGACCCCGGCCTGCCACAGCAGGCTGACGATCTGGCCCATGTCGTTGCCAGGGAGGTTGGTCAGGTAGACGTCCGGCTTCGCGTCGTGCAGCTTCTTGGCCGCCGCGGCGAAGTCGTCCCAGGTCGCCGGGACGTCGATCCCGTTGTCCTTGAGGATGTCCTCGCGGTACAGCAGCCCGACGGGCCCGGAGTCCTGCGGGATGCCGAACACCTTGGTGCCGTCCGTGGACTTCACCTGGTTCCAGACCCACTCGACGTAGTCGTCCCCGGCCTTCTCCGGGATGTAGGGCGTCAGGTCGAGCAGGTTGTCACCCAGCGCGAAGGACTGGATGTGCTGGAACTCGATCTGCGCGACGTCGGGCGCGCCCTTGCCCGCCTGGAGGGCGGAGCGGAGCTTCTTGTAGTGGTCGGCGCCCTGACCGACGTTGACCACCTCGACCTTGATGGCGGGGTAGGCCTTCTGGAACAGGTCCACCTCCTTCTGGATGTCCGGCACCCAGGTCCAGAACAGCAGGTTGGTCGGCGTGGTCATCGCCTTGTCGATGTCCGCCTGGGAGATGCGTTCGGTGGCGCCTCCCCCGCCACCGCCGCCGCCGTTCGAGCAGGCGCCGAGGATGAGCGTCGCGGCTGCGACGGGCGCGACGAGGGCGAACGCCTTGAGGCGACGACCCCGAGCGAGGTGCGACATGAGATCCACTCCTTCGTGTCGTTGTCACTTGTGCTGTACCGCGGTGGGCCCTACGCCGTGGGTGCAGGGCCGGTGGTCTCCCGGACGACGAGCTCCATGGGGTGGAGCTCGGTCCGGCGTTGTGGCGCCGGGTCCTCGATCGCATCGAGGAGCAGTCGCACGCCGTGTCCGGCGACGTCGACGAGGTCCTGGCGCATCGTGGTGAGGGCGGGTGTCAGGAACCCGGCCTCCGGGACGTCGTCGAACCCCATGACGCTGACGTCCTGCGGCACTCGGCGGCCGGCCTGCGCGAGCGCACGCATCACACCGATCGCCATCTGGTCGTTCGCGGAGAAGATCGCGGTGACCGTCGGGTCGGCCGCGAGCACGCAGCCGGCGTCGTAGCCGGAACGCGCGGACCAGTCACCCACGATCACGGGCGGCACCGCCGCGCCGGCCGCGACGAGCGCCTGTTCCCAGCCCTGGCGCCGCAGGTCGCTGACGCGCCATCGCGGGGGACCGCTGACGTGGTGCACGGTGCGATGGCCGAGGCCCAGAAGGTACTCGGTCGCCGCCAGGCTGGCCTCTTGCTGGGCGGGCTCGACGACGATCTCGCGCGTCGAGACGCCGTACGCGCCGGACTGGCTGAGCACCGGGATGTCGCGCAGCGCGTCCGTCAGCTTCGGATGCCCGATCGGCTCGTTGATCACGACGCCGTCCACGCCCTGGCCGATCAGGTGCTCCAGCTCGGTGTTGATCACCGCGGGGTCGTCGTCCAGCGTCGTGACGAAGAGCAGCGCATACCCGGCCGCGCGGATCGCCCGCTCGGTGCCGACCGTCAGCGACGCCGGACCGTAGTCCATCGTGCCGAGCGTCAGCATCCCGATGCTGCGGTAGCGCCCGAGCACCAGGCTCCGCGCCGCGCGGTTGGGGCGGTAGCCGAGCCGGACGATCGCCGCCTGGACGCGTCCGCGGACCTGGTCGCTGACGTGGGGGTCGTCGTTCACCACGCGGGACACGGTCTTCTGAGAGACGCCGGCCAGGCGTGCGACGTCCGTCGCGGCCACCGGGCGGTCGCCGGGGCGGCGCGTGGCGGCCTGTCGCTCCACCTCGGACCACCTCCGTCCCACCGACCGCACTGTCGCTTGACTACGTAGTCAAAGCGGCTCGCGACTACGTAGTCAAGTGATCCAGGTCACAGTGTGGTTACGGTTCCGGCGGACGAAGTCGCCGCTCGTCGGGCGCCGTCGCCGATGGTGCGGTACCTATTTCGGGGAGACGACCAGGAGGCGGCGATGACCAAGCAGGCGGACCGGGGACCGTGGAGGTTCGACGCGTCGGACGCGCTGCGGGTGCGCCCGGGCTTCTCGCTCGCGAAGCTGGACCGCGGCGCCACCCCCGGCTACGCGAAGGGCGAGGAGAAGGCCGTCAAGCTCCTGACGAAGATCGGGGCGGAGGTCTCCGACCTGCAGGAGAGGCTCTACGCGCACGGGCGCACCGGGGACGAGCGGCGCGTGCTGCTGGTGCTCCAGGGCCTGGACACCGCCGGCAAGGGGGGCATCGTCCGGCACGTCGTCGGCATGGTGGACCCGCAGGGGATCGCGCTGCGCTCCTTCGGCGTGCCGACGCCCGAGGAGCGCGACCACCACTACCTCTGGCGCATCCGCAACGCGTTGCCGGCCGCCGGGCGGATCGGGGTGTTCGACCGCTCCCACTACGAGGACGTGCTGGTGGCGCGCGTCGAGGAACTGGTGCCCCGTTCGGTGTGGGAGCAGCGGTACGACGAGATCAACGACTTCGAGGCCGAGGTGGCCGCGACCGGCACCACGATCGTCAAGGTGGCGCTGGTCGTCTCGCGCGACGAGCAGTACCGCCGCCTGCGGGCCCGGTTGGAGCGCCCGGACAAGTACTGGAAGTTCAACCCGGCCGACGTGGACACCCGCGCCAAGTGGGACGCCTACCAGGAGGCCTATCAGGCGGTGTTCGACCGCACGTCCACCGACGTCGCCCCGTGGCACGTCATCCCGGCCGACGAGAAGTGGTACGCCCGTCTCGCGGTGTCGCAGCTGCTGTGGCAGGCGCTCGACGGCCTGGACCTGGCGTGGCCCTCGGTCGACTTCGACGTCGAGGAGCAGCTGCGCCGCCTCGACGCGACGCGGTAG
>Ga0255338_1002098_pt1 | contig 31985 bp, 31 predicted proteins | sample MeOH1_35cm_T4_19_FD_203715 | JGI IMG/M metagenome (GOLD analysis project Ga0255338, IMG submission 203715) | Sandy soil microbial communities from University of British Columbia, Vancouver, Canada - MeOH1_35cm_T4_195 | ecosystem: Engineered > Artificial ecosystem > Sand microcosm > Unclassified ... | reverse complement strand
ATTGCGCCAGAGAATGATATTTACTTTCCGCTCTTAAAGCCGTATCTGAAGGGCTAAGCAGTGAGGGGAATATGACGAGTAAAGAGATCATCGAGCAATTCGAAAAGACTTGGTTTTATAACCGTCAAATCACGACGGATTTTCTAGATGCGATTCCTGAAGACAAGTGGCATTTCACTCATCATCCAAAATACGCTCCGTTAGCGAAGCAATTCCGTCATATGACTTGTGTATATGGCGTTTATATTGATGGCTTCCGCAATCAGGCTGTAGATTTTAATAAAAAGCATTCGCATTATTCCGGTCCCCTCGTGAAACAAGAGATTAAGGTGGACCTCGCGAAAAAAGACGGAGAACTTCGAAAAGTTCTCAATCAAATGAAAGAAACGGGCATTGAGAGTTTTCGCCTGGATTTCTTCGGTATCAATATGACGTTCACGGAGTACACTCATCTTCTGATTCAGCATGAATGCATGCACATTGGAATCTGGTCCACCGCAGCTGTGGCGGCAGGATTTGAATTACCCAAGAGCTGGAAAACCGATTGGGGATTCGCCTAATGGGTCGTTGTAAGTACGAGCTTCTTTCGGCGATTGAACCCGCTTTAGATGAGATTCGTCAGTTCGAAGGCATCAAGGAGCCCAAGCCCGGAATTTTTTATCTCAAAGGCCAGGGCTTTCTGCATTTTCACGAAAAAGACGGCAATATCTGGGCTGACATCCGCGATGGAAAAGTCTGGGGAGTTCCTGTCGATGTCCCGGCCAAGGTAACTAAGAAGTTTTTGAAAGAGTTCGTGCAGATCGTCCGCGCGCGGTTTGAATCTTGATGTTATTAAGAGACTTTTAAAACTAGCTGATGCTTGGGATGGATTTTCGATAGCATCTGAATGAGCTTGTCAGTGGTAAATCGCTCATTACGATAGCGAAGCACTTTACTCATGATGCTTTCATCCACGCCAACGATCTTTGCTAATTCTTTGCATTTTAGGTCGTGTTCACGCTGATAAATCACAAATTGTCTGCAGATTTCGTAGCGGAGTTTTTCTAAAGGAGTTGCGGTTGGAGAAAGCGCCAAAGAGGCATCTGCTTTTTCCAGCTTTTTTCTCATTTTTGAGAGCTGCTTTGTATTAGGGAATTTCATTATCTTCTCCGGTAGGCATTAATAACGCCAATATAGATTTCATTGTCTTCGAGCAACCAAATTAAACGCTCTATCCTTTCAAAAATGGACAAATTTGTCAAGTTTTAACGGTTAATCTGAATGGCTTATAGACGAGGCTGGGAGGAAAATCTCGAATATTTTTAATAATTCGTTGGGCGGACGATTTATCCGAAAAACAAGATATTAGGTATAACCGTCTCTTGTGAGACCTAGGCGCGATTTCGTTGTCGAACTTGTAGACAGCGCCCGTAAGCATTTCACTTTTTTCCGTCACTATTGAAATTACTCCTTAATTTGCGCAAAATGCCCTTTTCAGACTGAAGATCGTGAGGAGAAGGTATGTACGGGCGTTCTTACACAAAAATTTTGGGACTCGTTTTAACTGTGGGCTTCTTGGTGAATTGCAATCACGCGAAGATGGAGCCTCAACAACAACCGGCACCAGTGGCTCCGCAAGGGCCCGTGATTCCGGGGGCGATTCCTGCTCCAGCGAAGCCCACAGGCCGCCTTCCTAAAAAAGGGGCGCCAGGGATTTCTCAAGGCGTGTGCAAACCTTCGGAAGTGAAGTCTGACAAGATCGTGAAAGTTCTTTTCGTGGTCGATGCTTCTGGTTCGAACTTCGGCGCGAATGGCTCTATTCCGAGCGATCCGAAGAAACAATGGCGTACGGAGACTCTTCGTCAGTTTATCACTTCTAAAGTGAACGATAAGAATTTCTTCTTTGGGATGACTCTGTTTAAAGGCGCTTCTTCGAAGTCGTTGATTAACATTAACAATGAACCTGGATTCTCGAACGAGCGTAATGTGGTGGCGGAAGGTTTCCGTTCTTTCGTTAGTACCAAAGATGGCGGTAATACGCCTTACCGTGCGGCTCTGAGAATGGCGAAGAACATCATCGCGAATGATATGGAAGACAATGCGAAGGACAACGCGTCTTACGCCGTTGTGATGGTGTCTGATGGTCGCGCTACGGATTATAAGCGTGCCGATGATGTGATTCCGGATGCTTCTGCGATCAAGGAACTTGCTCCCGACCGCATTACTTTGAACAGTGTTTACTATTCTTCTAAGAAGATCGATCGCTCCGCTCCGCAATACTTGAAGAGCATTGCGAACATCGGTGAAGGTGCCTTCGTTACTGCGAACACCAGCGAGTCTTTGAAACTCGGCGACGTGATCAAAGTTTCTATCATGAGCTGCCGCTAGACCTTTTTGCCTATTGACGAGAGCCCCTGAACTGCGGAGAATTTCTTTGTGGTCTGAGAAGGGGCTCTTTGTTTGTGCATATAGATTTTAAATCTCCGTCAGAAAACGATCCTTTTGTCCCGGCAGGAGCTCTGTTGGCCGGTTGGATTATCAAAAACGTTCTGCGCCTGCTTTCGATTGCAAGCCCTCTTGTCGTCCATATAGGGACCTTCATTTTAATCGCTTTTAATTTGTTTGCTTTGATTATCGTGCTGTCATACTTACGCGCGAACAAGGGCAATGAGTTTTTCCGCGCGATTATCGCTCTGGTGGTCGTCGGCATTGGGACGAGCCTCATTGACTGGGCCCTGTTTGGCGGCTAGTTCTTACTTCGAATTTTCCATGTACTTCTGAAATTCCGCGACATAATCATTCAACGATGAAAGATCGCAGTTCTTTTTGAGAGCAGCGAGCATTCTTTCGTCTTCGAAGGGATTGAGTTTCTTCTTTTGCTCCATCATTTCCCGATAAGTTGGAAGCTTGTTGCCGGGATTGAGCTTGTTTTCAACCGACAGACCTGTGGCGTATTCGAGGACGAACCAATCAATATCGGGCAAAATATTTTTCTTATTAAGGGCAGAGCGGGTCATTTGCTCGGTAAAGAAACGCGAATTGGGGTCTCTCAAGTATTTTGATAGTTCGTAATACTTAGGGACGGGGAGCTTCGACCACAGTGCGTGGGCTTGGACCAAATCCGAAGGATTTTTCACTTGGCTAAAAATCGTCCTGGTCACCGTCGTGATGTAAGAATCAAATCGATTCGTTTGCTGGGCACGCAAAAAGAGGCGCTGGGCCTCAACTTCATGGCCCCGGCGATTTTCAATAACGGCCGCATAGATGAGCGGCGCGGAGTTGTCAGGATCGGCTTCGTGGACTTTTGCAAGAAGTTCCAAGGCACGAGCATCGTGATTTCCCGGAAGGAGGTGGCCATCGAGAAGCCCAGCCTCGAGGAGAGCTCGTAAAAACATTCCCGAAGGCGAAGTCTCTTCTTCCGGTACTTCGGGAGTATCGCGGAAGAAATACCAATCGCCGACAATCTCTCGAAAGACATTGCGATTCTGTAAGGCGAATTCGTCCTCTTTAACTTGGGCGCTGAGTTTTTCCCAGCAGTGCTCTTCGAGGGCTGGCTCGGCAGGCGTCGCTATGGGCGCCGGAGGGTTCTTCGGATCTTGGCCCGGTAGTTCGGACTTGGTTGCAGTGAGCGTACTTCTAAAGGCGTCTACCGTTGCAGAGACGTGCGGTCGGATGGGCTCCGTGTTGCGATTCAAAATAAAATAGGCGGCAATACCCATCGCGAGGACAGTCAATACCGTGATCCCAGCTCGTTTGTGCATAGGGTTTTATTCTAGACTCGATCGCGCGCAAAAAAAAGCCCCCCGGCGTTACCGGAGGGCTTCTCGATTCGAGCTAGAAGCGAGCAAAGAATTACTTCTTTGATGCCAAGTAAGCTTGGTCGTTCGCGATCTCAGCTGCCAACAAACGGTTCGTCAATTGGAGAGCTGTTTCGTTGGTTGGCTTTTTGCTAGCGTATTCGTTCAATTCTTGTTGAAGAGCCAAAGAGGGAGCTGCATTAGGATCTACTTCAGATCTTAATACGAAATCAACGCCATCTCTGTAAAGAACGGCCTTTTGAACGCCAGAGATACTAGCACTCAAAGTCGCTGTAGGCAAAACAGTGATTGCGATTGCAGTTTGAGTCAAGCCAATTGCGTGAGCTTGAACGCCTGCCAATACGATAGCTGCTGCCATAATCATTTTTTTCATGGGAACTCCTTCTGAGGTTTTAACCTCGGTTGTTATTTTGCTGATATTGCTTTACCGATTTCTAATAAAAACTGCTTTAAATTGTCTGTATTCTGCTGAAGCTCGCGAATTTGCGATGCAAACTCGGGAAGTTCTTTTAAGAGTGAATCATAAGAAAGATCCTCGGCGATCTTTTTTTGATTTTTTGCCATGTCTCGCAAATTTAAAGTCGTCAAAATGTCTTCGAAATCAACAGCTGAAGGAACACCGTAGGTTTTGCGTTCTGCATTCACGATTGTGTTTTCGACACTGTCTTGAAGTTTTTTAGCGTCCTGGAACTGTTGGCCTTCCATAATTTCAGGAGCGTCGATAATTTTCTTTGCAATCTTGTTTCTGAGAGCCCACTCGAGGCGAAGCTTGATGTTGTTCTCAAGAATATAAGATGAAGACAAAATGCCCTTGGTTCTCTGTGGAGCTTGTTTCAGAAGTGATTCCATCAAGGCCGCACGTTGTTCGCCCGAGGTTTTCGTTACATAGAGATCGACTTGTCCCGCGCCAATGGCGTCCAGCGCTTTTGCATTTGTTTGCTTCAAGTATTGGAAGGCAATGTCCATAGAGCCACGTCCAGACTTGAATAAGTAACCATTCGCAATCAGCTGGCTTTCCGGAAGAGATGGATACTGGGCAATATTGAATTTAATCAAACTCTGTCCCATGCCCACCGGTGTCGTTGGTGCGAGGACATCGTTATACTTAATCAAGTCAAAGCGACGAGTATCGTCGATAACCGAAAAGAGCATCGACAAAGTTTCGGAAGCGCAATTGTTCGAGAGGAAATAGTACTTACCGCGGTAATCCCAGTAGGTCTCAAGAATCTTTTCAAGCATCAGCTGCTTTTGCTTTTGATTCAAGACGAGCGGCAAGCTCTGAACGTCACGGAATTCGGCCTCAGTGTATTCCTCTTTAACCTCGTTGAACGGCAATACAAACATTTGCGAAGGATACTTACCTGTCAAGCCTTTGCCGTTGTCGATGGAGAGAGAATCGATATTCGCGCGGAAGCTGATGATAACATGGTTTTTCACGTCTTTAATGCACTCATCATCCATTTTCTTTCTGTAAGGGGCGCAATAGACCAAGCGAAGCATCGCATGACCCCAGCGGCTCGCGAAACCTTCGCCTTTTGCTGCCAAGAAGAAGTGGATTTGATATAAGCGAGAGGGATCGAGGTCGATCTCTTGATTGTGAGTGTAAACTCTGCTGTTCAGGCTTTTGCATTTTCCATTAAATGGCTGAGCTCTCGTAATGCCAGTATAGTAATTGTAAAGTGCTGGTTTTTTACATGCGAAGCTTGGGTCCATCATGAAGGCTTCAAAATAAGCGGCAAACGCTTCTCCCGAATTTTTAAACACGTAAGGATCGATTGCGTTTTTGCGTTGGGTATTTTTAGACTCTTTCGAAGTATCCCAGTTGTCGAGATTCATGAACTGCATGTCTTCAGAGAAGCGGCCGACGCGATTGTAGTGGTTGCACCACGGTGCTTTTTTATTATCGCTGTATGTTTCCGTTCCGCAGTTTTCCTTATAAAAAGTCGTTTCGTCGGCATTGCGAAACTTCAAGAAGTCATAGATATGAGCTAGTTCGTGATAAACGGTTTTCTTGAAGTAGTCCGTCGCAGTGAGATTCTTTTCTTTATAACCTGGTGTTTTGAGCAGCGGCAGAAAGTTTTTATTAATCTGAATCTCATTGGAGTTGTTCATGAGGCCCGGAACGTATTCGCCAGCGACAGCAGGATTCGTCAAAGTTTTTACTTTTTCATCCGTAGGAAAATACAGGCGATCATTTTTGTCCGTCTGCGTGAACTTCACGACGAGGGGACGATTGATTTCATTTTTCATTTGCACAGGAAGATTGGCGGTGATTTCAGCTAAGATAGCGCTAACAGTGGGCTCATCCGACGTTAGGGAAAAGCGTGTTTGTCCTTGAGCATGAGTCCCTATGGAGAGACCTAAAAATAAAAGACCTAAAATAAAACCATGACGGTTTAACATAATAGCATCCCTGGGTTGGCGTTCGTCTTGAGCTGACGGGAGCCATTGCCAGGGGCGTACCAAGCTTTATGGACGCGATATTCGTTTTAAACAAAAAAACCCTGTCGAACAAATTGACTAGGGGTCAGCAAAAGGCGGTTTAGACCGCGGAAGGCCGCAGAAGCTAATTCGCGTTTCCACAATTGGTTATGATGTTGGTTTTCATTTCCAATCACGACGGGGCTCTAGGGCGGGCGTCCGGATTCCGAATGTTTAAGAGATCTTTTTATTGGTTTTACTTGACGCGGTTTTCTTGCGCACTAGCGGGCGCGTGAGCTGCGTTTCCACGCCACGATTTTGAAAATTCGTTTTTGTCTTTTTCTCTCTGGGGCGAAGGTATAATGCGCTCTTATTGTTTATTACAAAACGTCTGCGGTTCTTCTGAAATTTCTCTCTGAAAACTCATGATATATAGATGTCGAACTTTGATGCTTATTAGTGATTTTGAGAGAGACTTTTATGAGACAGACAGCCTTTGGTTTTTTAGGTGATTTCAAAAGAGAGTTTGGTGGATCCCTTCTTGAAGGGAAAAGAAAAACGACTCGGCCGCTTTCTACGAAAGAACCAATTCATCTGGTTTTAAAAAGTACTGCGAACCGAGTGTTTTTTCCTGGCGATCGAAGAATTGAAAATCTTATTCGTAATCATGCAGCTAAATATAAAATTAAGCTGTATCGTGTTTCTCTGAATTGGACACACGTTCATGCGATTATTCAGATTCCTGATCGCAAGGCTTATAATTCATTTATTAGAACTGTCACTGCGGAGCTTGTAAGACTTATTTCTAAAATTAAAAAGATAGATTTAACTGGGCTCTTTGACCTTCGCCCGTTTACGAAGATTATTTCTTGGGGACGACAGTTTAAGGGCCTGTTTGGGTATCATGATTTGAATGATCTTGAGGCGTTTGGGTATAATATTAAACGTGACAAGAAGAGCAAGAAACAGAAAGCAAAACAGAAGAAGCGGAGTTAGTCTTTAAAGACTGATTTATTTTTTCATTTCCAATCACGGCGAGACCCGCGTACACGCCCAGTCGAGGGACACAGCGAAGTGCATCCATCCATGAGAACGGGGCAAGACGGCCTTGGGCACCCTTCACAGAGGGATCCACCCAAGTAGCCGTCTTGGTGATGGATCTTGGGACAAGTACTTGAAATGAAGGCTGTGCTCAAAGTTTTGTCGAATTTAAATAGAAACATCGGACTGACGGGCACGATGCCCGTTACAACGTGGAACTCTTGAAACTAAAAGTTTTCTTCGCCGTCACGATGCCGCCTTTAGGATGCGGGAACGGAATCTCTTTGAGAACCTTCATGACACAATTGTGCAGGCCCTGGTTCTTCATTTGTGAATTGAGAACTTTCGTATCACTCACGTGGCCTGACGTGCCGATGTCCCACTGCAGGCGGATATTTCCCGCCAAAGAAGAGTCCGTGAGGAGGGCTTTCTCATAGCAGAATTGGAATTTCGCCAAGAACTTTGCCAGAGCTTTTTCAATTTCACTTTCCGACAACTCGCCAGGACCAGAAAGAGAGAGCGACGCTCCTTCCTCAAAGCCCTTCATGGAGCCAGCAGCGTAGAGCTGCGTGAGGCTGACTTTACCCTGGACATCATTCAAACCTTTTCCTTGAGGAGCATCGAAGCCGGTGTCGGTTGCAATGGAACGCGAAGAACGAGTTTTGATCGATGTATCCGTGCTCGCCGAAGAGATATTGTCCAAGGCGCCGCTGTCTTTCGTGCTGCCCCCCAAAGAGGGGGCATTCATGAATTCTTTTTTATTCGATTTTTCATACTTCGCTAATCCGCCTTTTTTCGGGCTCTTCGCGCCACTCGAAAGAAAGCTCAAAGATTTTGCGAGCTGCGCACTTTCATCCACCTTTGCAGGCGGAGCTTCGGTCTGCTTCGCAACAACGCCGGCCTTCGGTGGGGCGTCTGGCTGCATCGACTTCTTCACCGGTGGCGGCAAAGTATCTTTCTTTGGAACCGGAGGCGGTTCCGCTTTGACCACCTTCGGCGGTTCCGGAGCTGGTTTTGGCTTTTCGATTTTTTTAGGCTTCGGAGGCTCCACCTTCGCCACTTTTTTAGGTTTTGGCGGAGGAGGTGGCTCCTTTTTGACGATCTTTTTAGGTGGCTTTGGTGGTTCTTTTTTAACCACTTTTTTCTCTGGAGCTGGTTTGGGTGGTTTTTCTTTCACCACTTCCTGTTTTGGTTCCTCTTTTTTAGGAGGCGGCGGTGGCAGTGGAGTCGGTGTTGGTGTCGGCGTCGCCTGAGCAATTTCCTTATGCGGAATCACTTTTGGCGTTTTCAATTCTACCTTCGTAGCAATCAGTTTTTCCTCTGGCGGATACATGCGATTGTAAACCAGGGAGGCCGCGAAAAGCATGAACAGCGCAAAAATAATCGTCTTATAAGCAAAGCCAACGCGAGAGGCTTCGCGTGCATCGGTTTCACTTTCTTCTTCAACCAGAGGTGGCAACGCATCCGGTGTGATCACCGAGCGGAATCGCCACCAGTGAATACCGCGAATAAACGCCGAAGAGAAAAACTCCTCCTCATTCATCACATACGCAATGCCAATGCGAAGCTGTTCTTTTCTGCCATGACGTTTGACCTGCAAGTCAGATGTCATGGGCGTAATCGTGTAACCTTCAGGAGAGTGACTATATTTAAAAACTTGGCGAGCGCCGGCTTTTGCTGTGAGTTGACTGCCTACAGGACGGTACTTCAAAAGGAAGTACCGAACTCCTTGATACATGAGCAACTGGCGTGGAACCGGTTTTTTTCCAGGAATATCGTAGATGATTTGCTTGTAAGGCGGCTGAATCGGCTCGAGCGGCTCGATAACAAGCAAGGTCGCACGCGAGCGAGCTTGGTTGAAGCTCGGCGGAAGCTCGATACTTGTTTTATTTTCTCGCACATTCGGAAGCACTAGCATTTGCCCGAGACGACGATCTATATCCGGATCAGAATTGTCATAAATGACGATGTCGTTGTCGATTCTGGCGATCTTCCATCCTTGCGGGTGATCCAGCAGCAAAGGTGCTTGGTCGTTCCACACGACTTTGCGGATCGCTCCACCCATGCGCAAAATCAGCATGTAGTCTCGCGACGGATGACGATCTGGTTTGTGAGGAGGCTTCACGACATCATTTTTCATTGCGGATCCACCACCACTAGCTGAAGATCAACAAAGCCGGCACTGGCCACGGAAGCAATGACTCGTTTGATAGTCGAATAAGGCGCACGTTGGTCCGCCATCACAACCACACCCGAGCCCATATTTGGTTCAGGTCGCAATTGACGTTGTTTCTGCATCAGATCTGAAATCGTCGGGGAACCGAGTGGATTGTCGGCAAGCTCTGCTTCCGAAAATTGGAAATCTTTGAGTTTGACGGCCATCACCTGGTCGACAAGAACAGCGTCAGGTCCGACTTCAATCGTCAGACTTTCTTTGAGCTGTGCTTTCGTTGTCACAGAAACTTCAGGCAGGGAAAGTTGTGAACTGGGCGCTAAGTTTGTCAAAGAAGCAGAGTAGTTTTTCAAAAGGAAAACCAGCAGGATCATAAAAATATCTGCCATCGACGTGATCTGCAAAGAGACGTCAGTGGCTGCGACTTTCTTCTTCAAAAAACTTTTCTTCTTCGCCACGGGAACTCCTAGCCTCCGGAGATAAACACTTTAGGCAGTGTTTTCTGCGTGCTATTAATAACATTCACTAGTTCTTTATATTTGACCGTAGGAGCTGCCGACACACTGAGCTCTTTGATGGCGGCCCAGCGGCCCGTGATATCGAGGAGATTTTTTTCGAGCGACTCCTCATCCCATTTTCCGTCTTTCGGCGGCAACTTCACTTCATACTCTTTTTTGAGATCTCCACCGGTCACTTTCAAAAAGATTTGGTTTTCAGCATCCAAATCTAAAGTCATCGTCAATGGCGGCTTATCATCGAGTGGGGGAGGAGTTTCCTGTTTGCTAGGGTGAGTTGCGGAAACTTCCACATCCACCGCAGCGAACGTCAGGAACGACGCTGTCACAAGAAGATAAGTAATAAGAACCGTGAAACAGTCAATGATCGGAGCTAAGTTCAGCTCGACTTCTTGGCTGTCGCCGCCACTATTTTCGACCATTAGCTTGCTCCGCGATGACGTTGTTTAATTTCAACGAAAGAGCCTTCATCGTCGCCGGCATCATGCGCGCGGAAGTAACGTTGTTGCAAAAGATCCAGCGTGCGTACAGCGGCTTGATCCACCTGTGAAACAAGACGATTCTGACGGCTCATTAAGTAAGAGAAAGCAATCATACAAGGAATCGCGACACCAAGACCCAGCATCGTCGCATTCATCGCAGTCGAGATACCGTTTGCAAGCATGGTTGAACGTGATTGCGCACTGGCTGCTCCGACCGCTTCGAAAGATTGAACCAGACCGATGATCGTACCCAAAAGACCGAAGAGGGTCGCGACGTTGGCGATCGTTCCCAAGAAGGACGTGCGAGCTTGGATGCGGTCGGTGGCTTCAGCCACGGCGATTTGCAAACCATGCTCAATGAGTTGCTCAGGTTGGTTCGCACGAATCAAACCTTCGCGCACAACACGAGCCACTGGCTTTTCGCGCATTCTTTCGCAAAGAGCGATGGCTTCAGGGATGCGGTCTTTCATGATCAGAACACGCACGCGATCAAAGAAGCTATCGAAAGCATTTACTGGGTATGAAAAAACCAAGGCAATGGTTCTCTCAAGAATGATAATGAGGCCGATCGCTCCTGCAAGTAAGATTGGAAACACGTGAGCGAAGTTTTCTATTACGAATTTTAATATACTGGACATATTTCCCCCGTCCTAGACGTTTTCGGCTGAGGGAAATTGTTTATCGAGGCTAGTTTTGAAAACTAGGCGTCAGGAGGTGGCCAGTAAATATGGAAGGTTCCTAGAACGCGGTTTGCGGAACTTCTTCGCGATAAGACTCGCGAGGTTTCACGAAGTCGATGTTTTCGTGGCGATTTTTGAGAACCAATAACATCGAAAGATTGCGGGACTGACCGCGAATCTCGAGACTCTTTTGAGAGTCACTGATCCCAGCACTAAGGCTTGATGGACCTCGTTGTTGAGCAGGAGCTCGAGTCACGGCGACGTGTTTGGTCGTCGCAACCGGTGGTTTTGCGAGGGCTTTCTTTGTAACAGGCTTATTGACCTTTCCCTTTGCGACTTTCGCCGAGGCTTTCGCGCTCGCTTTTGCAGCGACCTTTGATTTCGCTTTTGGAGCTGCGTGAGCAGTTGTGCCGGTAAAGATGGAAGCGCCGATGAAAAGAGGAATGAGCCAAAGAGTGTGAAATCCTTTGACAGCAGGTTTATCTGAAATAGTCGTATTTCTCATCTGGACCCCCCAAGATTTTGTACTTCATTACATATTCAAATTAGATGCCGGATCTCGCTTTGAGATGGCGGCCTAGGTCTATGAAATAAAAAAAGAAATTACGATCTCAAAGTAGGAGACCAGAAGTCGGGTGTAAAACTCGATGGAAACATTGGAAAGTTTGACAGTGCATCTTGCGGATTGTTACGCTTGTCTCACAATATAACAGAAAGTTGGATATTTTGGATTTTAAGAATTCATTATACCTGGTTTTGATACTCGTTATTTGTTCTTTGAAGGCCCATGCAGCACCTCCGGATCTCGAAGAGCAATTTGGGCCACGACCTTTAGATGGGGTTTATATCGAGGCTCTGCAGAGTTATTCCAACCCGCGCAGCAGTCAGTGGGGTTTTGATTTCGGCGTTTGGCCAAATCAGCCGTACTACAATGGTTTCAGCATTGGCTTGAACTACACGTATTATTTCAATAAGGATCATGCCTGGGAGGTCCTGAACGCGTCCTACATCTACACTGTGGATACAGGACTCACGACGGAGTTGGCGGATCGCTACAAGGTAGACCCGAAATCCATCCAGCGTTCGAATCTCATTGCTTCCACCAATTATCTGTACAACTTCGCCTATGGTAAGTTTATTTTCTTTGGTCAGAATATTCGTTATTTCCGCAGTTATATTTTAGGCGGAGCGGGCATCGTTTCTTCAAATCAAGGTGCCTTTCCCAATGTTTCTTTCGGCTGGGGCTTTGATACTTTTGTGAACGATCGCATTTCATGGCGAATTGGCGTTCGTGATAATTACGCAATTGGCGGAGACCATCCGAATAATATCGTCTTTACCTTGGGCACAGGCTACGGATTTTAAGAATGAAAAAAGGCTTTTTGATTTCTCTTAGTCTCTTGGTTCTGCTGACACTTCCGAGTTACGGGAAGAAGTGGACAGGTACTGTGATCAAAGAATACGATAACGCCGAATCGTGGATGAGCCTCGTGACCAAAATGAAAGAGCTCCACATGAATTACGGTGCCGAAGCCGGCGCCGAGCGTGTTCTTGAATACTTCGCAGACATCAAGAGCAAAGAATTTGCCTACCAAAACATCGTTGATCTTATAGATTATGGTTATCCGTTCAATCTGCGCCCGGTCTTTATGTCCGGGGATCTTGAAACCGTCAGCAAAGAAAATTTCAGTCAGTCTTACAACCTTTATAAAGCGACGATCGATCTTGAAAAGAACATGCCGAAGTGGGCCGATACCTATTTCGCTAAGGTTGATAAAGAAACTTTCCCAAAGTATCTGTTCTATCAAGCTCTGCGGGAGTTCAATCAAAAGAAATTAGACGAGTCCTTGGCGCATCTTGAAAAAGCCCTGGCGGGTTTGTCGGATTCACCGGCGCACTTATCTTTGTCTAAAAAGATCTCGCGAACCATGGCGCGTATTTATTACGAACAAACTAAATACAAGCAAGCTTTGGATATTTACCAAACTTATCTTTTGAAGCTCAATCCGATCGAGCCTGCAGACTGGGTGGAAGCCGCGTGGGCTTTGTACCGCCTCGGGCAGTACGACACAGCCTTGGGTTATCTTTATAATATGGAAGTGAAAGACCCCTCTCAGGATATCTACCTCGAGAAATTCATCATCCGCGCTTTGATCTATCGTGAAAAGTGCGCGACCTCTTACACCTTTAGTCTTTCCCAGAATTTTGATAAAGAGTTTGGACCCACCATTGAAAAAATTAAGATGGGGGAATCGCTCAAGACATTGCCGGTGCTAAAGCGCTTGATTGATCGTGGTTCGGATTACCGTCGGGCTCTCAAGACAATAGACGAGCTGCAGAATGAAGCGAAGATGATTTCGAAGCTGCCAAGCGGTATGCAACAGATGGCGACATTCCTGTATGATACGGAAGTCAAAAATATCAGCAAGAACCGTGACTTTTCCGAAGACAATGCTTTGACGGATGCGGCTCGCCGCTTGGTGGTGATGGGCGAGAGTTTGCGATTCTTGCAGTTTGACGTTATTCGTGAACAATACAATCCAGATAAAGTATTTGCACCGCCGCCAGAGCCCGAAACCTTGGTTGAAACTTTACCAGATAAGCGTTTCCTCCTGCATTGGATTCAGTGGGGCGACTTCTGGCGTGACGAGAGAATGTCTTATCGCGGTAAACTAAAGAATTGGTGTCAATGATGACGAACCGGCCGTTCGCGATTTTTCTGACATTGTCTTTATCAGCCAACACTATGTGGGCGGCAGGAAAACCTGCGGTTAAACCGCTGCCTAAAGCCGCACCGAAACCGGCAGCAGCGCCAGCCGCGGCGCCCACGCCGGCTCCGGCAACATTAAGTTCCGGTATCGAAGACAGCGCCGAATTCCAGAAAAAACTGGGAATCATGTATGAGAAGACCGAAAAGTCGATCAAGCTTTTGCGGGAACAAATCATTCAAAATCAAAGTGCTCCTTTCCTAGCGGATCTTTATTTGCAATTAGCGGATTTGCTCTCGGAGCGATCCAATGTCTTGTATTATCAGCAAATGGAGCGGGATAAAGCCGCCACTCTGAAGCTCGATACAAAACAAAAACTCAATCCCATCGTGTCGAGCCTTCAAGAGGCGATCGAGATTTATAAACAGATCCTCAAAGAGTTCCCGAAGTTCACCAAAAAGGATAAAGTCCTTTACCGCTTGGCGATTGCACAGAAATCCATCGACGAAGGTGCGGCCTTCGTAAGCACTGCGGAAAAATTGCTGAAGGAATTCCCCAAGACAAAAGAATCCATGCAGGTTCGTTTGCTCTTAGGGCAGTTCTATTTTGACAAACAAGACTTTAAAGAGTCCGCGGCGGCATTATTTCCGGCTTCAACCTGTGAGTTTCCTTACGAAAGAAATGCGGCCCGGTATCGTCTCGGTCTGATCAAAATGAACGAAGAAAAATTCGCTGAAGGTTTGTCGTACTTTGAAAAGATCGCGACCGATGACGAACTAAAAGAAGAAGACAATCCTTTGGAAGTCTCAATGCAGACTCGCACCGTGAACAGTAACGTCAAACGGGAAGCCTTGATTGATTCGGTTCGCGCTTTCACCGAAGTCTATAAGAAAAATCCAGATCCTATCGGTTTTTACAATCGGGTGGCACCGACCGAAAACCTGTTTCAAGAGGTCATCGAGAAATTGGCTTACCGCTATATCTTCTTGAAAAATGAGACCCAGGCGATGGGTCTTCTGCGCGTCCTCAGTGAGCGCGTGGCGGATCCGCAAAAAGTGGTGAATATCTATCAAGAGGTTCTCTTGATGATTCCGCCGATGGAGCGCGTGGAAGTTCCATATCAAGAGATGCAGTACGTTCTCGGGAAGTACAATGATTGGATTACCTACTTCGACGTTCCGGCAAAAACCCGCGAAGAGTCCTATAAGTTTTTTGAAACGCAAATTCGTGAAATGGGCACCAAGAGTCACGATTTGGCAAAATCCGAGTTGAGTTCGGCTCGTAAAGATTTGCTTTATGAGCGGGCCCGCAATTTCTATAATCTCTATCTTGGATTTTTTGCCAAGGGTCCTGACACGGTAAAAATCGCGACCAACTTGGCAGACGTTTATTATTACCAAAAAGACTTTTTGCGCAGCGGGGATTACTATCTCCGAATTGCCGACGGGGAGTTTGGTCCTCCAGGCAATAAAGAGCCACTGCTACAAAACGCGATTCTGTGCTTTCAGAAACCGGCTCCGAATGATTTCTATGAGATCACACGAAACCGCGGTCTTTTGGTGCGCGCGATTCAAACTTATCAAAAACTCGATGCCAAAAAGAAAAACGATCCAAAGCTGAATTTCATTCTGGTGAAGTCGACTTACGAACAAGGTCTTTATAAGACAGCCATACCGGCGCTCATCGATTTCGTTGCGAAAAATCCTGGTGCCGCGAATGAAACAGAATCCGCGGTGGATATTGGTTTGGATTACTATAATATTCGTTCGGACTTTAATGGCCTCGTTGATTTCTCGCAAAAGTTGATGGCGATCAACACGCTTTCGCCAAAATTGCGCACGCGTTTGCAAAACGTGAAATCCAAAGCTCTCCTCAAGAAGATCGACGAAGAGGTCAAGAGCAAGTCTAATTACGATGCCTTTGCTCAAGGTAAGATCTACTTCGAGACCGCTTTAAGCATGCAGGACGAATCGATGAAGTCCGTGGTGCTAGAGCAAGCCTTGGCTCGAGCGAAATCGGAAAAAGACGTGAACACATTCTTGAGCGCTGCCCGTGCTTTGGCGACTTCGGAAAAGAAAGCCGACAAACGCGCCAGCATTTTGCTGGGAACGGCGGATCAAACTCTCGCCATCGGCCGCTTTTATCAAACGCTGGATATTTGGCGTCAGGTTCTGAATGATTCGAGCATGCCAGATCCAATCAAAAAGAAAACTCGCGAGAAAGTTTTGCGCCTCGCTCTTATGTTAAAGGACTGGACGATCATAAAGCAGATGATGGGAGCTACTGGAGTCAGCGATACTCTTCGCCAAAATGCGCAGAGCCAGCTCGGCCAGTATGTGGAATCGGGAGCTCATGTATCAGAACCGGTTTTGGCATCCGTGAAATTTGATTCTTTGTCAGCAGAAGAGCTTCTGCCGTATTTCAAAGGACAGTATAAACTTTCTAGTGGCTTGCAAAATAAGATTCTCAATGCTGTGCAAGCCCGTTGTGGCAAACAACGGGATGCGCTGGTGTGCCGCTGGATGATGGCGCGCCAGTTGCCGGGTAAAACCGCGGCCTTCAGAAAACTTATGGAAACGGGTCCAACGACTTTGCAATCCGTCGAACCGACGGCCCTCAAGCTGAATGCGTTCTTGCAAGACATCCGCTACACTGAGGAGACCGGCGATCCCACTCTGGATATTTATACTTCGCTCTACAAAGCGCGCGCCTACCAATATTTCGCGCACTACCTCAAAAGAGTCGGTTTAGCTAACAAACAAGTCGCCGAGATCCTTGGCAGCAAAGCTTCTGAAAGTATGCAGAATGCAAAACGTGAATATGCTCAATGTTCGAAGGTCATAGCAGCAGCGGCCTTGCTGGGGCCTATCAATAAATTCTGCGCAAGCAGCTCAGAGCCCAGCCTCAAAGACGTCTTGAGCTGGCGCCGTCTGGTTCCGGATCCGGCTGTCAATGGCGATCCGAAAATTGCGGGCATCGATGCCTTACAAAAGACAATCTTCGTTGAGCCCGGTAAGTCCGAACCTTACTTGGAACTTGCGGCAAAGTATCTTGAAACTAAAAACTACCGTCACGCCGTTGCGATGGCGAACTATGGTGTCAGCACCTTCCCGAAAGAAAAAGAAGATTATGCAACGATTCTGGGATGCGGGCTGAGCGAGTTGGGACTCTACGCCGAGGCTTATTTCCAGCTGAAGAGTTCAAGTGATTATAAAGGGTTAAAAAATCAATGTTGGCCGACTCTGAAAGCACGAATGGAATAAAATGATGAAAAGAGTTTTAGCTTTTACCATTTTAATTTTGCTTCAAGCGAGTGCGGCTTTTGCGGTGGATGCGAAAGCTCCGGCACCGTCACCCACGCCGAGCCCGAGTCCCACACCGAGTTCTTCAAGCACCTTGACTCCCACAGAAGGGGAGACCAGCTTTTTAGATAAATATCCGCTCTTAAAAAAGAATCTTTATGAGGAACCTAGTTCTGGTATTTACTTGGGATTCTCTCTGGGAATTTTGGGGATCGTCCACGATCGCATGTACTTCTCCGCAAACTTCTTCCAGGTCCGCTACATGTCGAGCTACTGGGATAATGAGATCTTCAGTGTGTCCTATGGGACAACGACGGCGAATCCGAGCTATGTGCAGTCGAATCATTTCGTTTTTAGAACGATGCCAATGTATCGCCTGACACGTTTTTGGAGCTTCGGAGTCTTGGGCGGTTATGAATTCGTGAGCTTTCCGCAAATCACGGCGGTCCTCTATGATGGAATTTATCAAACGAAGCCTGAGCCCTTCTCGACGTCGGGTGTGATCTATGGCCTCGCTGCAAGTCAGAACTTCGAGTCCGAAGGGACTTACAAATTTAAGCTGACTGAAATGGTTTACAAAGAGAACTATTCCACGGAAAGTGCCGGTCACGGTTGGAATTATCTTTATGATTCCACGGCTCTAAAAAAAGACACCACCCCGATCAAAGCCGGGGTAGTGATAATGGTGGAAGCTGGTTATATTTTCTAAATCTTACAAGTTGATCGGTGCAACGCCGCCGCCGCCACCGCCGCCGCCAGAGCAGGAATCAACTATGGTGTCGTATCCATCGAAGCTACCGGTGATGGTGATAGTGCCGCCTGAGCCATTGCTCACGCCGGTGCAAACATAACTACCATAAACTTCGACAGTCGCTTTGTTGTTCGTGCCAGAGCCGTCCGAGCAGGGAGTTCCCGAGACGAACATAACTTTCACATTTTGATTGCTGAGAGTGCAAGATGAACCGCTGAGACCTGTTGCGGCTTTTGCATCACCCGCTTGATCTGTTGTATAGGTGATGGCTTTGAGTTTCGCAGTCGCTGCACTCAGCGTGCTGGCCATGGTTTTAACATCGACTGAGCCTGTCAGGTTAGAAACCTGAATCTTCATACCGTAGGCTACTGATGAAGCCATGCCGTAGTTCTTCGCAGCGGAGATCGTGAAGTTAGCTCCGCTATAGCTCGACTGAACGATATTGTTACCGCCCACATTGGTTGCTAAATAAATCGCGTTGTCGACGCGGGAGTCATTCATTGCATTGCCAGTGGCATTGCTTACGGCGCCATGGATGAAGACGTTACCGCCCAATGAAGGGACTACGTATGGTAAGTTCAAAGTCTTTTTAACTGATTGAACCGTGTTACAAGCGTCTTTTACTACGACCGTGATGCCACGATCGCCGACCAAGTTGCTATAGAAAGCAGATGAAGAAGCACTGCAATCTTTAAAGGCTGTATCAACGATACCAACCCCTGTTCCATCCCACGCACAGGTATAAGGTGCCATACCGTTCGCGCCAGCCACAACCGCAGATGCGTTAAAGGTATACATGTTTGTGCTACCAGAGACCGTCATCTTACTGCCATCAAGGCTCGCTGCCGAGAACACTGGGTTTTGGCAGGTGACGGCCGCCGTGTACAACTTCGTCACTGGCAGCATTTGAGATGCTGTTGCCACTAACTTCAGTGAGTAGTCCCCTTTAGTAGGAACTGAGAAATTATTCGATCCAGACTGCAGCTGAATCGTTTGTGGTGTCGATCCCACCACACTTGTCTTGGTCAAGGTCAGAGCGTATTTCAGTCCGGCAACATCTTGCGACGGGCTCAAATCCAATCTGTAGTTCTGATTCTCTTTTAATACCAATGATGAATTGATATTGGAATCACTGTAGACCACGGCATTGGTGTTGTCATAGATCTTCATATTCACTTTGATCTGTGCCTGGTTTATCGACCCCGTTGAACTGGCGTCGATGGTGTTTTCGTCGGCCGTATAATTGGCCTTCCCGCAGGCTGCTAATAAAAGCAGACTGCATCCTCCTATGATTATTCTAAATTTCATGCCTTTTTTCATGGCAGTTTTCCCCCATTATTGCTTCTTAATTAAGTCTCTTTTAAATTATTAAACTCCATTATTTAAAATCTCCCGGTGCAAACGTGGCTTTGAGGTTGCCATCGAGTGATTTTTCCGCCGTCATCAAGAACGGTTTGTTCTGAATCAGCGAACTGTTTTGTACCAAGTAGATTTTGATTTTATTCGTCACATTCGAGATCGAAATATCGTCCACGGTGTAGTGATAGCAAACCACGCCGTTGTTGTATTTCTTATCCACGGTGATGTTGATAGCACGTGGGATAAAGTAATCGACCTGTTTTGTGGAAACTTGGATCGGATATCCGTATTTCAATTTCTGATAGTTGATGATGCCATCACCAAAAGGATCCGCTAGCGAAACCGCGCCGTCGGCTCTTTGGATCGACAAAGTATTTTTGAAAGCCAAAAGGTCTGGAATCAAGTTGCCATTGCTGTTGTAAGACTGCGAGCTGGCGTTGAGTAGGAATTTTTCGCAGTCATTCAAGCCATCATTTGTCGACGATGCAAAATGTCTGTTGCCAGCAGCATCCGTTGTTGGATTGTAACCATCGCACATTGCATAGGGATCCCGCTCCGCCGGAGCGCAAGTCAGGCCGTTGCAAGGTCTGCCTTTGGTGCGGTACTCGACGAGGTCGCTGACGCCGTTACCGTCGGAATCCGCTAAATCTTTGCTAGAACCAAACTGCATTTCGATGGCATCAGGCAGACCGTCGCCGTCGCTGTCCAACATGAAGGCGCCATTGTCCCACCAAACTGCGTTGGAGTTTTCTACGAAGACGTCAACGAGGTTGTTGATAACAGAGCGGGAAGCCGGAGCGAAGGCTTGATAAAGAATCTGTTGGCCTGTACCGAATTGTTCAAAGAGGCCATTTCCCGCGTCGGCGATTTGTTGCAACAAAGTGAGCGCTGATGGATTCGCACCATCTGCAGTATTGAAGTAATAAGCCGTGTTGATGCTGATGTTTGCGATGTATTGGCCTACAGAAACATTGGATTTCAAATCCAAAAGGTTTTTGATCACAGGCTGAATATCTGTCGTGAATTGTTGCGTATACAAAGTGTTACCGGCTTGCAGAATGGTCGGTACACCGTCTGAAACCAAAACGATTTGATAAACAGAAGTAACGATAGCGCCTGTCTGAACAGCGGCCTCGCTCTGCGCGTCTTGTTTAATCAATTGGAAAGCTAAGTTCAAGGCAGCTTGGTAGTTCGTGAAACCAGCATCGTTTGGCGAAGGGAGGTTGTTGGTACCACCGCCCACCCAGCTCGTTCTTGCAGCGGTCAAGAAAGCAGGAACGTCCGCAGTAAATCCTGCAAGGCCGCGTGCTTGCATAGCCGTGTCGTTGAAGTTGATCAAACCAAAGTAAGGTGTCGTCTGAGCATCCACCACCAAGTTGTTGATAAAGTTAATCATCGGACCGTATCGTCTTGAGCCATCGGCATCGGTGTTTTGCACGTCCGAAAGGTCTTGTGTCACGCCAGGCTTATTCGAAGACGAGTGGTCGATAATAAACATGTATTTGAGCTTCTGCTGCGCCGGAGCGGGCTCTGTGGTGCAGAAGTGAGCATCAACGCTGGCGTAGTTATAAATGCCTGAAGTAGCGATTTGCAATGGATCCAGAGTTTCTTTGCAGGCAGAAAGCAAAACGAGGAGGCTCATCGCTACGACAGCGACGAGTGTATGATTTTGAGACAAATGAAGCTTTCTTAAAAAAGACGCCATTTGAGCAAGCCCCCCTAAGGAGAGTTTCAAGCAAGTGGGATGCCAAATTTTGTCGTCGTGTATTCGCACTGGTTGGCTGTGGAGAGCGTTTCTCAATCCAGCCTGTCGAAGGATTGCTATTTGTATGTCAGGTTAGATAGCTAAGGATTCCGAGACGTTGAGGCACCTTCTGGTGCCACAACTTATGGAACGATCACTTGTTGATTGTAGAAATTGGCAGGAGTTGTCGCCCAATAGTCGAATTGGAGAGTACGACCGTTGTAGCCGTCTTTCAAAATCGCATACGCAGTGTAGAGGCTCGTTGCTCCAGTGCTGTTATCTACTTCGGTGAAGTAGAAGACAATCATGTTGTCTTTGCCACCCTTCATGATGGGAATATTGCTGACTTTGAAGTCTTTTGAATTATCCGTATTAGTGGACTGAGCGTAACGATAACCGAGTAACTGGCCAGGTTGTGAGCGCACATCTGCATCGAGTGGCAAATGCATTTTGCATTTCTCGATGTTGCTAACGCCGTCACCTGAAGCGCTGACAAAAGCTTCGTTCGGATTGAGTGGATTCATGCCACAGCGAAGTTCCAAATAATCTGGGATGCCATTGTTGTTTTCGTCAAAGCCGTTGGGATTCAAACCCAAGTAAGATTTCTCGCAGTCGCGCAAACCTAAAACTTGCTGAGGAGAACCCGCTTGGCGATCGTCATTGTAAATGATCATATCGTTGGAAGTGCTTGCCATTTTAGTCGGTGAGCAAGCCAGTTGCGGATAGTTCGTGAGATTAATACCTGCTTTGTACAAAACAAAGTCTGCAAAACCGGGAACTGCGGACTCAGAACTGTCTGAGTAAAAACCATAAATGTTGAAAGTATCGTACTTCAATTGATCGCTCAAACCATCACGCGCCGAACTCCACTCGAGCATTCCATGATGAACGTCGACAGAGAAGTTCGAAACAAATAAGTGCTGATAACTATTGCCTGTCTGAGGCTTGTAATTCTTGATCACGATGGTGACTGTTTCTGGAACGTCCGCCATAGAGCTGAGATCCAAACTCGTCAATTCCTGCTTCGGTTGGCAAGCAGAAAGCAACAGCAAGAACATGGCAGTCAGTAAGGTCAGAGAATTTCTCATGGCCACACACTCCAAGTTTTGTTTGTGATTTCAGTAGGATCATTCCAGTCGTTAAAAATCAAAGTGTCGCCTGCGGTCATGGCCGGGTTGAAAGTCTTATAGCCGACTCTGTAGAGGTACCCATCTTGCACCAGGCTGCTCTTCATGAGGATATCAACGCGTACTTTATTGCCCGGGTTCTTAGCCGGGAAGTCTGTTACCTTCAGCGAGTAGCATGTTTTACCATCGGCCGTGCTGACTTGGTCCAATTTGTAATTTGCAGGAATGGCGCCATTCACAGAGTTCAATGGTGTGGTCACTGGCAAATTGTATTTGATCTTCTCATAAGTCGTGTAGCCGTCCTGATTGATTTGGTTCACCGCTGGAGTCGTGCCTTTTTGGAAAGGAATGCCGTTCAAGAACTCAAGATAATCAGGAATATTATCGACATTGGAGTCCGGAGAGGCAATCCCTGCAGCGTCGCCCAAGATGAGTTTCTCGCAATCGTTTAGGCCATTCGGGTCTGAAGATTTGAATGTCAAAACTCCGCCAACATTGGAGCTTGTGATGCCACTGCAAGCGCCGGTTCTGTAATTAGGAACCGCGTCTTGGCAAAGTCCTGTCGTTGCATTTTTATTTGCGCAAGCGGCACCGTTGGCAAGGCGATAGCGAACCAAATCGGAGACACCATTATTTGCGGTCGAATATTTTGTGCTGTCAGTGCCCCAAGCTTTTTCGATGTCGTCAGGAAGACCATCGCCATCACTGTCGGCATAGTACTTACCATCTGGCCACCAAACAGAGTTCACGTTGGTGACGAAAACGTCTGAGAGAGTGTAAGTCACTTGTTTTTTAGGCGGCTGGAATTTGCTGTAGTCTAAATTTGAACCTGACAGAGCGTTGTAAGCAAGACCGCTTCCAGCTTTCGCCATTAGCGCGAGCAGACTCTGTGCGCTCATATCCACGTTGCCAGGCACATAGTAATAGATTGTGTGCATGTTGATGCTGGTCACGTATTTGTCGTTGGATTTTAAATCTGTGATAGTACCGACTTGTGCCAAGATCTCTGCATTGGCTTGTTTGTGTAAAACGATAGGGCCCGTAATGACTGTATTACCACTGCTATCAACGCCAACGCCGTCGATGCTTGTGATTGGAGAGCCGTCGCTCATAAATACGATGACATAAGAAGAGGAAATCGTGACACCTGGTTTTGGGCAGGCCGCTGTCGGAGCTGCGGTCGTCGCTTTCGCCGCGCAGGCCTTCGCGTTGTTAATATCATTGTTCATGATATTGTAAGCGGCTGTCAGCGCTGACAAATAGTTGGTACCATTCGTGTCGTTAGGCGCACCACCAGAAGCCGCGCCGGCATCGTCATAGACGTGATTATAAAAGCCGGGGATGTCTGAAGTGAAGCCGCTGGAGCCAGTTGGATAAGTGCTTGCTGTGGAGTTAAAGTCCACTAAGGCAAAAAAACGTGTTGGATCGGTCGCATCGTTCGGAGCCAGCGTGCTCAAATAATTCAGCAGAGTGCCAGCTGTTGCCGGTGTGCCATAACGAAGCAAACCCTTGGGGTCTGTGCCATAAGCAGGGCTGACCACGAAACCACCAGATACATCGGGAGCACCGTCACCAGCACCGGACATCTTATAGTTTTGCGCATTACTACCGGAGTGATCGAGGATAATAATGGTCTTAAGGTATTGTTTTAAATCAGCTGCGGGTGGAGTGCAGAAGTTCGCCTGAACTTGGTAAACCGGGATTTCTTGGATGGTTAACGAAGCCAGAGGATCCAATGGTGTGACTTTGCCGCAAGAGGCGAGAGCGAAAGCAAACATCATCCAACCGATGAGACGGATCGATGTAAACTTCTGAGAAATCTCATTTTGAGATGAAATACTAGCCATGTCCCAAGACCCCCGTACCGCCATTATTAGCAAAGGCGATGCCTTGTCGCTGTTTCCGTGAGGGCCAGCTAACAGTTTTTAACGGGGGTTTTCTCAAGAGGCGGCGTCGAAGTTTTATCTTTTGTATGGAAAAGTATAGACACTGCATTTGCAGTGTCCGGGAGGAGTGTGTTTCAGAAGGGGCCACTTCCACTTATTCGTCGATGTCGACGCTGAGTTCATTGCGCATCAGTCGACGGCAGCCTGAGACACAATTGCCACTTCCGTATTGGCGTTCGCAGGCATCGATGGCGGCATCCCACGCCAAAAGTCTGTCGGAGGACTCCCGGCAATACATCGTGCCGTAGTTCGGCTTTGCACAACAGCGATAGACCGTGGCACCAGGCCCCGGGCGTGGGCGCCTGAGCTCGGACATATCGTCGGAGCCGGGCGACTGGGCGTGAGCCGCAACTGTGGTTAAGCATAAAAGAATGGTGGCAATGAAGAGTTTGAACATGGCAAACCTCCTCTATAGTTCCTTAATTTAGAGAAGTGGATTCGTAGCTTGTTGACGGGGGTAAGAAGATTTCCGTGTCGTTAGAGAATTTTGAAATCTATTTTTGTCGAATAGCTAGCCTTAAGATCAAAGTGCGCTATGCGCACATGATGTGCGTATAGCGCACTTTCCCTGGAGCGAGACTTTTACCGCCGCAGTGGCGGCTGATACCCTTACACTCTTCTGGCGATATACGCAAGTCACTTGCATATATCGCCAGAGCTTCAGAATATACCACAATCTTAAGTATTCAGATGCTCCTTGAGAAGTTTTACCAACATGCGAATGCGTTTACTGTTTTCTGATGCTGAGCGGACGGTGGCGCAGATGTGATGGCTGCCAAAGCCTTTTGCTGAAAAACCTTTCAGGGTTATTTGCGAGAAGTGCTTCGCGCGCAGGAGGGACTTCGCCAATCGCTGCGGCAGAATACCCAAACCGATGCCTTTGCTGGTGAAGGTCGCAACGGAGGTAAAGGAATCAAGTTCGATGCGTTCCTTAAAATCGTAGCCCGCCTCTTCGAGATGTTGGCGGATGGTTTTATTCTCTTGATCGAAAGCAGCCGGGCAATAGATCACTGGCAGATCACGAATACGACCCGGTGAGAGCTCTTGCGAGATTTGTTTGTGACCATAGAAATTAAAACGGTCTTCGTAAAGAACCCAAGAGGTGAAATCACCGACGACGCGAGGCTCGGCATCAACCAAGAGATCAAGTTCGCCTGACGCCAATGCTTGTTGATGAGCAGCTCCGTTATTTGTTTTGAGCGCCACTTTGAGATCTGGATAGGTTTTCCGCAGAATGGGAAGGAACTCAGGCCACAGGTATTCCGCCAGGGACTCATAAGAGCCGACGCGAATAAGCCCCGCCAATTCCGATGCCGGATTTTTAAGGCGCTCTTCGAGATCTTCCAGATCCTTCAGCGTATTCTTTGAAAATTCCAGCAGCAGCTGTCCTGTCTCGGTGAGACTCATTCCCTGGCGGCTGCGGTGAAAGAGTTTTTCGCCGGCGGCGTCTTCCAAAGTCTGAATCAGGCGTGTCAGCGAGGGCTGAGTTAAATTCGAGCGCTCAGCGGCCTCGCGCAGCTTTCCCGTTTCAGCGACGAGCTGGAAGGCTTTGAGTTTATCGAGATGATCTGAGAGGGGCATAGGAGTCCTTTGGTCAATGATTCGTATTTCGTATCATAATGATTATTTTTAATCAATTTATTACATGCTAAAAATGAACTACTTAGAGGGAAGTGAAACCTAACAAGAACGGAAGTTTCTATGAAAAAGGTCTTTGTAAGTATTTTAGTTTTAGCGGGCGCTATGTCGGCCCAAGCGGGATATGATTTTTCTGCGGTATATAAGGGAACGGTTTGTATTCAGGGGACGACGTACTCGCTCGATGTAGTGATGGAGGAAATTCTTCGGGATGCGAAGAAGTCTGAAACAAGAGGGTGTGTTGTGAAAGAGCATATTGATCAGATGTCGGAATTAGAGATTACGAACCTACATCAGCCGTGCCCTTATGGAGCGAATCGATTTGAGTACCGTCTGTCGACGACGTGCTATTTGCCGTGAATAAATATAAATATGCTATTGTTTTAAGGTGAAGATTACAATAGCATATTTTTCGAAGCATAATAGAAAGTAAAAAAATCTTTGAAAGAATCTCGCCAAGATCATGAAACTCACAAAACGTAATACAGTCATTGCGCTATTTATATTTTCCACCCTCTTTGGACTTTTAATGTGGTGGAAGTTAGTTGGTGTGGAGATCGCCTCAAGCGCGCGCGAATCCGAGGTTAAAACTCAAGCATCTTCTTTGGTTGCCGCGGAAAATGCCTATTTTTCTGAGTACCATGAATACAGTGATGATTTTCGAAAAATGGGTTATTCATCTGATGGAAGGCAGAATGCCATTCTCTATCTTAAAGCTGAAGATGTTCCGGGCGAGTTGAAGGAGTATTTATCTGAAGAATATCTTCCTTTTGTTCACAAGGAAGAGTTTCAAATACTTGCCGTGCTAAAAAATAGCACAAAGGATACGATTTCTTTTTGGGTACAGAGACGCGGGCGGGAGTTGAAACGAGTGAAAGAGATTCCAGTAAAATGAAATTAAAAGAAATGTAAGCGAAGTTTAAAGTTCCTTGGCTGCCGCTTTTTCGGCATCTTCTCGAGCTTTTTTATTTAATTCAACGTAGTCGATCCATTCAGAGTTCTCGGTCGGAGTAACCAAGACAAATGCGATATCAAATTGCTTTAGGATTGAAGGGTCGCCATCTTGAATGATTTCTACCGTCTTATTCACTCTCTCCGTGATTGAGAGGCCGTCAAAGGCAGGAGACACAATTTTAATTGTTCCGATAGAATAATCGGCTTTGAGTACTGACACTAACTCGGGTGTTAAACTTTCAGACACCAAGTTACCTATTTTCACAGATACTTCGTATATATCCATTTTGTAACCTCCTTATAAGCAACTACATAGTTGCTGGCGTCTTTTGGCGTGATAGTTCGCCTCTGATATCTATCTTGCATGTCCCATGCCGTTCTAATCTGCAAATAGTGGTTTTCCAGAGACATGTCGGTTCGAATATCAGCAATAATACTTTGGCCAGAGACGTATTCAAAAACACAAATTTCAGGAAGATCATGTCCCCAGGGGTGCTCACCGGCTTTCTTTGCTTAAACAGCTTTCATTGCTAACTCGGTTGCAATGTGCCCCATATGACAAACCTGATAGTATATTTTCTTTTCAAAAGCCAAGCCCATTAGCCTTAAAAGTTCCTCGGAGTTGGCTCTCAAATTTTTTTCACTCGACTGTCCAGTTCTTGTAGCAAAGAGACCTGAATCACTCCGTTTTAGCATAACCTCTCCAAAAACAACGACCGCTTATACTTCAAGTTGCCTTTGAAATCTCGTTTATTTTTTTATTCCGGTATTCGGACCAAGCGATGGATAATTCGGAGAGATCATGAAAATCTAAGTGTTAAACTTCACCTGATTTTCATACACCACCTGAAAGTCAGAGAGATCTTTGAGCGGGCTCGGTGCATACCAAGGATTCGGTCGATCAACGCGTTCTTGAACACTGCGATGGACTTTGGATTTTTTCACAATTCTTCGGCGGATCGGATAGGTCAGGAGCCACAGAATAAAATTCTTGCTGAGGGCCGAGTTGGATTTCGGCGATAGCAGGGCTCGCCAGTTGTGATTCTTGAGTTGCAATCCTGCTTTGCTGGACAGATCTATCATCCACGCCAGGGCATTGTCGGAGGTGCTGGCGGTTTCTTTGTAAAAGCCGCCGACGTCGACGTGGACTCCAGAGAACCAGACTTGTTCTATCACTTGGCCGTCGGGGATCGAGGATTCGTCCCACAATGTGGGTTTGTAGAGCCAGCGGAGTTCGTCGATGGCGAGGGCGTGGAAGCCATACTTCACTTGGTTGCTGAGTTTTGTGTCGTGGAAAAGATGGCTGCCTAAAATGGTTTTTTCGATAAAGCGGCCTATGGGTTGATAAAAATAAAACGCGGCACCGACGATAAGTGCCGACAGCGCAGCTCCGATCCTGGGATCTTCGATGATGGGGAAAATATTGTCGCCATAGTTGTAAAACGAAACGAAGCCGAGGATTCCCCCCAATATCGCGCCGAGTTTGTCGCCGGCCAAAGAGCCGACGGTGTCGAACACGCCGATCAAGTACACCGAAACTTGACGGTGAGAGTAGGTGTTTTTAAATCCTTCGGCGTATTTATGATTTCTTTTATCGGTATACATCTTGTAGGCGTAATCGATTTGGTTGTAGAGGCCCTTGTCCAAGATTCCCACTCGATGAACCATTCCTGCGAGGCTGCGTGCGGTGTAGGCTCCACGGCTGAAGCCAAAGATGAAGATCTTGTCGTTCTCTTCGTAGTTATCCATCAAATAGCGATAACCATCTTTGATGTTTTCAGAAATGCCGAAGCCTGTGGTCATGCAAAAGAATTTATAAATATCGCCGAGGATCTTCGCCATCCAGCTCGGCCCCATGGTGCCGATGCCCGGATCATAGAAGGTCACTTGCTCTTTGGTTTTGCTGAGGGAGTCGTAGAGCTTCACGATGTTGGTGTTGTTCTCGCCGAATTGATTGTTGGTTCCGTCGAAGCAGAGAACGATATTTTTTGGCATGTGCAGTCCCTCTTTCCTACAGCTTGTGGGGTGGAAGCCTATCTACCGATGACAACAACTCCGGGCGGATCATAGAATAAAACAAAATCACGCAAAGTAGAAATAGGACATTGGCGAATCCAGGCCTCCGCCAGAAAATAGTCGGGCTGGCTTGAAACAAGTAAATGCGGTTGATATCTCAAGACGCTGCCCAAGGCGAAAGAGAAAAGGTAGTTGGAGAAAATGGGATGCCACAAAATATTTTGGCCGTTTATTTGAATCTTTGGCGAGTAAAACCATTCTAGTATTACATCGTCACGAGGGGTGTTCACGGGAGTAGCGTGCCCTTTGTAATTTGTTTTTGAGTCTGCTCGACAAATAGCTAAGGCCGTTGCGGAGCCAGTTTGCGAGTTAAAGCCGTAGGGTGGAGACTTAACAACGTTAAGATTACTAATGCTTCCCTTCAAATGAGGATACACATGCAACCAATCGAGTCTTTCATTAGGAGTTAAGGTGTTTGAGTGTGCAGTAGTAAGGCTATATCCAGTGATTTCTTGAGCCATCATGTTTGCTGTGGCTTGTGAACAAAGAATCTCGAGCCACACTGAATGCTGGTTTTCTTTCACTAGTGAGACAACGGGTTCACACACGTAAGGGATATTGTAGAGTCGCTGTGCTTCGTCGGAAATGTCTGTGCAATAAGGTAGAATGTCTTTTACTGTAACTGGAATAGGAGTATTGAACGGCCAAGGTTGGCCAGTTATCTTTTCATAGAAAGTTGAGAATACGTTCTTGTTCTGATATCCAGGCGGTTGGATATTAACTGTAAAGTCGGTGAATGAAGTTACTTGTTGTGTAGGGCAGCTTAAGCCATGGTGTACGGCCGTAGTCTGAACTTGCTGAACTGAAAAAGTATTCGAATTTATAAGATGGGCTTTTGCTAAATTTAGGAAAGAATAATAGTAAAGCAAGCCTGCCGAGCGCCAGTTGGATTCCCAGGCATCCATGAAGTATATTTTCCCCTGAGTAATATAGGGGGCAGGTGCACCTTTATTTGGAAGATACTGAAGAATTTCTAGCTCATGCCACAATTGTACATGTGCCGGCTGAGAAGTTGTTTTGCTCAGAGGTTCATCAGCAGGTGTATATAAGTAAATGTCCATAGCATCCCTATCTTCTTACAAATTCTAATTTACTAAAGCTTATTGGCTGCAAGTTGAGATGTAAATGGGAAGTTATTTTAAGGCAGGATAAAAAGGTCCTTCTTCGGAAGTGAGAAGGACCTTGAAGCGGGATTAGAAATACAATGCAAGCGGGCGGAAGTCTTTATCGATAAAGCCCAGGTCCGACCATGCCGAGTGGTGGTTGTTCGTCCAGTCTTTCAAAGCCGCGAGGTATTCTTTCGGGTAGAGCGAATTCATCACGGCGCTGCGTTTGATGAACCACCACATGCAGACCATGTGGCTTTTGAAGAAGACTCCTTTGACGTTTGCATCTAAGAAAGCGCGGATATCCGCGGGAACTTTCAATTCATATTCACCCGAACGAGCAAATTCTTTTTGGCGCTTCATAATGACGCCATAGAATTGATTCGCTTCCGCGACCGACCAATCTAAGTAGACTTGCAAAATGCGGATGTAGTCTTCGCGGTAGAGCAATAATCCTTTGGTCTTCGCCAGGATCTTACGAATCTCCGCGGGTAATTTTTCCGCATCAGGCACCATGGTTTCGGAGTGAACATATTGTTCCATGCCTAGTTCTTTGTCGTTGAATGGAAAACTGGTCGTACACAGAGCTAAAATATCTTCGACATCTTTAACTTTGTAGTTTTCTAAAAACTGCCAGAGTTTTCTCTTCAGTTCATTTTCTTTTTTCCAGAAATCAATACTCCCGTTGGCGTGCATGATCGACTTATCAGGCGCATCGAACAGAAAAATGTTTTCGATTTGGTCTTTGGCAAAACTGCGAAGCACCAAAGGATCGTTGTCGGGAATCGCATCGAAGTCGATGGGGCCGACTTGTTTTTCTACTTGGGCCATCAAACTCAGGAAGGGGCATTGGAAAATGTAGATCTTGGCTTCGCGGAGTGCTTCTAAAGTCGTTCGCTGCAAAAGGCGATTTAAAAATTCCGGTCCCGAATCATAATCCACGTCAATCCAGATGAGTGCTTTGAGGTAATGGAAAAAGAGTTCCGGCATCAAACCGAACTGCCGCGAGTGATTGTGGTTAAAGCCCTTCGCAAAGAGCAATAGGCTTCCGGCTGCGTGACCTCGGCCAGGCCCGACTTGGATGCCCATGTCGTCGGCGATTTGCTTGATGATATCGAGCAAATCCATCGATACCTTGTAGGGGCTATTGTGAATCTCGCTCAGTTCATAGCGCAAACTATCTTCGAGAGCCGGGGAGAGTTTCACTCCGCGGGCTTTGATGTTTTCTTTTGCTTGGGTGACAAGCTCTTCCATGATGATTCTCCTTTGTGGCTCACTGAGTTTGTGAGCGTTGTTTAAGGAGGCAATCAGATTCTCAAGCCGCCGAATCCGCTCCACCGCATGCAGGTGTTCGGCCTTCAGAGCTTTGAGTTTCTTCTTCAAGGAATTCTGCAAATTCGCCGTGGTCAGACTGGGGTCCTGCGCCAACAGCTCCGCAATCTCGCCAAGGGTGAATCCAAGGTCCTTGAAGTTTTTAATCTGCAGGGCCTGGAGAACTTCGGATTTCGAGTAGAAACGGTAGTCATTGTCACCTCTAGAATGCGACTTGAGCAGACCCTTGGCTTCGTAGAGCCGCAAAGCCCGTGCCGTGAGTCCCGTTTTCTGTGCGAGTTGTCCGATGGTAATCCAGTCCTTCATCATTGCCTCCTAGGAGTAGGCTGGGGGTTGACGTTGAGTCAAGGTCAAGGGGGGAGGGATGAATCTTGCAATGGAGCGTTAGCTAAATAACTCGCAGCGCGACCAGGTAACTTCAAAAATAGTAAGCCAATAGTCCAGCTTAAAGAATTTTTGTAAACTAGAACGGTTTATAGGGTGTAAATATAGTAATGTTTCAAAAAAGTATTTTAGTTTAGGTCATGTATGAATAATAAAGCAGCTCTCTTAGCGAGAGATCAATACCACATTATCTTATTCTTAAGACAATTAGCATCAATGATTAGGACATGTTGTCTTGGAGTCGTAGGGCCAATTGAAGCACAGATAGAAGTACCACTAATCGATGGTATCGACGATATCTTTGAATTAAGAGTCGACGATAGTGGAGCGAAGAAAAAATATTTTTCACAAGTTAAAAAACAATCTACACCTTTAGAGGAAAAGCATTTAACAAAAATTTTAGAAGGGATAAAAAGGAATCCTGAAATATCTGCTCGGTTATTAATTTC
>Ga0255338_1002097_pt1 | contig 31985 bp, 49 predicted proteins | sample MeOH1_35cm_T4_19_FD_203715 | JGI IMG/M metagenome (GOLD analysis project Ga0255338, IMG submission 203715) | Sandy soil microbial communities from University of British Columbia, Vancouver, Canada - MeOH1_35cm_T4_195 | ecosystem: Engineered > Artificial ecosystem > Sand microcosm > Unclassified ... | reverse complement strand
CCAGACCTGCGACTCGACCTGCGACTCGACCTGCGACTCGACCTGCGACTCGACCTGCGACTCGACCTGCGACCTGACCTGCGACCAGACCTGCGACTCGACCTGCGACCCGACCTGCGACCCGACCTGCGACCCGACCTGCGACCCGACCTGCGACTCGACCTGCGACCTGACCTGCGACCCGACCTGCGACCTGACCTGCGACCCGACCTGCGACCCGACCTGCGACCCGACCTGCGACCCGACCTGCGACCCGACCTGCGACCCGACCTGCGACCTGACCTGCGACCCGACCTGCGACCAGACCTGCGACCTGACCTGCGACTCGACCTGCGACCCGACCTGCGACCCGACCTGCGACTCGACCTGCGACCTGACCTGCGACTCGACCTGCGACCTGACCTGCGACCCGCCAAGCTCGCGCAGCATCGCCCAGGCTAAGACGCCTCCAAGGGTCGCGCCGTATGGCGATGACATGCGAAGGATGATCGTCGGCTTGTCACGGTTGATGAGCTTGTAGGCTTGGAGCGCGGCTTCAATCGCCTTGTCGAAGTTGGCCGGCTCGGTGGAGAGTCCGATCTTGATCCAGTCTTCCGACCAGTCCTTGAGGCGGGCAATCTGCTCGGGGGTGAGATTGGTGATCTTGGCCATTTATGCAGCCCTCGACTGGTGGAACTGATGGCAGCCGCGGTCATCGGCATCATCGTCCGGCGTGCGGTCTGCGAGGTGGTTGGAATAGGCTTTGCGAACGCGGGACAGCTTACCCGTCGCCAGATCGCCATCGAACCAGCGCTGAGCCAAAGAGCGCTCGAAATCGTCGGCGCGCTTTCCCTCGACCCAGACGTGAGTGATTTCGAACTCGTGCCCGTCACCTTCGATGGCGAGGCTCCAGGCAGCGCAGAGCGCGACCGGGCCGACGTTCAGCTCACAGTCCTCGATCTCGAATGAGACGATCTGCGAGGGGACCATCGCGGTCTTCGGCTTGACGCCGAGCGCGAGAGCCAGAACCGCCTTGACGCCTTCGACCGTGCCGCCCTCAGCGGACCAGTAGCGGTACATCGCCTTGGGCAGGAGCTTTTCGATTTGCGTGGTGGGCATGGCCGTCTCTCCCGTTGGTGTAGGGAGAGAATATGCGCAGATGCATATGCACGTCAAGCCATGAAAATGCAGACGTGCATATTTAGTTGCTGCGATGCATCTGACTGCATTGCCGCATTGCGTCAATCCAAAAGGGGATGATTCGGGGCTTTAGCCCTCGTATTTGCCGACTACGCGGACGGCCTTAGGCCACTCCGCCTTGGACAGGGTGAACGTCCTGGCGGGGTTGTATTGCTCGACCTTCCATTCCGTGGCCGTCTGGCCGACGAGCTTCTTAATAGAGCCCCTGAACTGCCCATCTTCGGCTTCTTGCGAGAAGATGTGCGTCTTGCCTATGAGTGGCGGCAGCTTGGGATGGACAATAGCCATCTCGCCGGGATTGTAGGCGGGACTCATCGATTCCCCGACGACGATCACCCCGAAACCGTCCTTGACCTGGCCGAGGTACCAAGGCCTCGCGACGTATTCAATCGGTTCAGTTGAGATAACCAATTCCCCCGGACCTCCTTCGACGGCAGCGTAGACAGGAAGATCGTTGGTCCCGAACACCGCCTGCCGTGGAGGGCTAGCGTGGTCGTTCGTCATTGGAATTGGAATAGGTAAACGATCGCTGCCGTCTTCCGCGAGAATTTCACGGATCTTCGCTTGCTGTTGGGGATCAGGGATCACGCCCTTGTTAATCCACCTTGAAACCGTCGATTGTTCGACGCCAACCGCATAGGCGAGAGCCTTTTGTCGGTTGCCGTAGATCGCGAGCGCGCGTCTGATGTCGTCAACTGTCAGCATAGGTTGATTATACCGCAACGCATAAACACCGTATGCGGCAGCGCTTGACGAAGATATGCATCTGCGCATATGCTCATGCGCATGAACAATGTCCGACGCATCCGTAAGACGCTCTTTCGCGTTTCCCAGGCAAAGTTCGGGGAGATTGCAGGCGTCACTCAAGCGACCGTCTCCCGCTGGGAGACAGGAATACTCGCACCGAGCTTGCTTGAGCTGGACCGCATCAGGGCCTCCGCACGTCAAAAGGGTCTGAAGCTCAAGGCTGAGGACTTCTTCGCGCCCATCGCAAAGCCTTCCGAAGGGAGGGCAGCGTAATGTCAGGCCAGCAACTCCTCTCCATCATCGAGCGCATCGAGCGCCTCCACGAGGAAAAGCGCGCAATCGAAAGCGACGCCAAGGAGGTGTACGCCGAGGCCAAGGCCAACGGCTACGACACCAAAGCCATTCGCGAGCTGGTAAAGCGCCGGGCGAAAGACCCGTCCGAGCGCTCCGAGTTCGAGGCCATCGTCGACCTTTACGAGCAGGAAATCGCCAGCGCCTCGCGTGCACACACGCGGGACGCGCGCGAACCCATGACATCCGGGGCCGAAGCCGGGAGCGGGGTGAGAGCCCCCGCGCCAATCACAGAGGAGGCTGCGTAGATGACGGCTCTCCCGAGCGGGAATTTCGGCGCCATCCTTGCTGACCCACCTTGGTCCTTCCGAACCTACAGCGGCAAGGACACCGCTCCTACTCGGAAGTCCACCGGCCCGTATGCCGTGATGTCTCTCGATGACATCAAGGCGCTGCCGGTCGAGAGCGCCGCCGCAAAAGACTGCCTGCTCTTCATGTGGTCTGTTTCTCACCTTCAGGCAGCCGCCTACGAGGTCGCGGCGGCATGGGGGTTCAAGCCTGTCTCTGTGGCGTTCGTCTGGGACAAAGGCCGCATGGGCATGGGCTACTGGACCCGGCAGGAGGTCGAGGTCTGCCACCTCTTCAAGCGCGGGAAGCCTGCGCGGTTGAGCAAGGGTGTCCGTCAGAAGATCACGGCACCACGTCGCGAGCATAGCCGGAAGCCTGATGAGCAATACGAGCGCATCGAGGCTCTTTGTGGCGGCCCCTACCTCGAATTGTTCGCGCGCCAATCCCGCGCGGGATGGTCGAGTTGGGGCGACCAAGCAACCAAATTCGATGAGGCTGCGTAGATGACGGCTCTCTGCATCATTGCCATCTGGTTAGGTGGAACTTTCTTCGCCTGGTCCCTCGTCGCGGTTGGCGGTGATGGCTGACCATGAGCTTCTCCGACCGCCTCATCGGCTACGGCGTCTCTCTCTTGACGCTCGCTGTGTGCGCGTACTTCGCGATGCTCCTTTGGGAGTTGCGCGGATGAATATCACCCCTAGCCAGCGCGGGGGCTTGTGCTCCTCCCCCAGCCCGCGCCGCCTCGCTCGGGAGGCTTCGCGCCTCCCGAGCCCTTTCTTCCATCGTGACGCGCACGTTCGCCAAAACCCGCGCCATGACTTCGTCCAACCGCTCCATGCACTCCCGTTCCTTCTGGCCGCGACGCCATCAACGTCACGGATCGAAGGACCTGAATCATGGAGTTCCATACCAACCGCTTGGCTGACCGAGCCAAGACCCACCAGTCGAGTAAGCCTGACATGACAATCGCGATCCAAGCACGCGCCCACATCGGAGCGGTGCTCCAGTTCGTCGCGCCTCAGCTCCCGCTCAAGTCGGCTCTGCCTCGGGCGGCTGCCTTCATCGGCATCAATGCCCGCCGCGCCCGCGCTCTTTGGAACAAGGAAGCCCGTGCGGTTCTGGCTGACGAGATCCACGCCTTGGAAGCCGCTCGCGCCAAGATCGCAGAGCGCATCATCACCAGAGAGATGCACCAGCATGCAAACACGATGGAACTCTACGCGGCCCGTCTGGCTAGCGTCGATCCTGACGGCAACCGGGCGGAAGTTGATCGCCTTAGGAGGATGGCTAAGCGGGCAAGGGATTTCGCTGCTGATGCTGGGGAGGCGTAAGCCATGACCATCATCGAATCCACCCAGGAAGAACCCCAAAAGAGGTTCTATCTCCCCACTGCTCGCCGGATTCTACGCGAAACTTGCGAGCGCTATGGCCTCAGTGAGGAGAGCGTTCTCAGCGCTCGGAGAGACAAGCACATTGTCGATTGCAGGTCAGAAGCAATTTGGCTGATCGCCAAAGAGACTGGCCTCACTCTTTCCGCGATGGGCCGTTTCCTCGGCAGGGCCCACACCTCGGTCATCCATTCCATTCGCCGGCATAACGAGGCGACTGGAGAGAACGTCCGAAAACTCGGGAACATCCCAGCGGCGCAGAAAGCTCGCAACTTGGCTTTCTGCCGCAAGCGCAAGGTTATTCGTAGCCGAGAGGAGGCGCGGTAATGGTTGCAAAGCCCTTCGACTGGCGTTTTGTCACTGACACCGAACTAGCTGACATGGCTTCGCAATTCACCGCGAGCCAGATAGGCGAGAAGCTAGGCGTCTCCCGCAATGCCGTTATCGGCCGCTGCTCGCGTCGCGGGATCAATCTGTGCGCGCAGGCCGCTCATAGCTATGTGCGCCCGGTAGCGGTCGTGAAGCGGCCCATGGTTCGGCATGCCATCGCGCCGAAGCTTGTGAAGCTGGCATCTGTCGAGCCGGTTGTGGTCGTCCCGTACCTGTCGATCGGCATTACGCTCATGGACCTCAGCGCCGACACCTGCAGGTGGCCTCTCTGGCGCGCTGATACCGCCCCGTCCGACAAGCGCTATTGCGGCGCCGTTACGGCAGAGGGCTCGGTCTACTGCGCCCATTGCTCGGCCCTGAGCTACCAACCGCGCCGGACTGACAGCCTCGACAAGGAGCTCGGCATCTTCAAGTTCCGGAGGGCTGCCTGATGCTAAGCGCAGACGCCCGGAGATCGGTTGCCCGCGCCTATGAGGCCGGAATGCCAGTGAAGGTCATCGCCTTTGAACACGGCATCGGATCGACATCCGTCAGTGATATTGCGAGGAAAGAGGGCGTCGAGTTGCGGCGTCCACACGGCCAGCCCAAGCCACGCATGGTCGACGAGAACGCCGTGTTGCGGCTCTACCGCAGCGGACTCGACACGTTCAGCATTGCCGCGCGTCTGATGACAACACAAGCGGTCGCTGCCAACGCGCTCGCTCGCGGAAGAGATCGGGAGCGCGGGCAATGAAGGTCGTCAAGCTCGATCTCCCTTTGCCGATCTCCGCAAACCGCATCTGGCGGACGACGAAGACCGGCAAGACATATCTCAACCCGAAATACCGGGACTGGCGCAAGGCAGCCTTGGCGAGCCTCTGGACGCAGAAGCCGGCCGGCGGGTTCCCGTTCTTCTCGGGAGCCTTCGACGCTCAGATCGCCGTCGCCCTGAAGATGCGCGGCGACATCGACAACCGCGTGAAGCCGCTTCTCGATTTCCTGGCCACCGCCGGCATCATCGAGAACGACAAGCACGCCCACGGCGCCAGCATCACCCGCTCTGCCGACATCGCCAAGGGCATGTGCCGCGTCTTCGTCTATGAGGCGAAGGAGGCAGCATGACCAGCATCACCTCGTCAGAGCCGTTCATAGATGCGATGGACCTGCTGGATATCTGCCGTATGTGCGGCGGTCAAAATACAGATATTGCGCCTTTCATCGTCAAGTTCATGACTGCCGAGGGGCTTTTCAATGAGAAGGCCAGACTGAGGCATTCGGGTAACTCGCCGAAGCCATACACCCCACGGAATGACCCGTCAGGCTGGACCCCGCGCCTACACGAGAAGGAGTGGTGGCAACTGCGGGGGGCTATCCTCCGCCGCGATGGGCACATCTGCACATATTGCAAGGACGAGGACGGCCCGTTTGAAGTCGACCATATCGTCCCAGTGACGCGCGGTGGCTCGAATGAGCCCGCAAATCTCTGCGTTGCCTGCAAGCCCTGCAATTCGAGCAAGGGGGATCGCCTGCTGTCCGAATGGCGCGGGAGGTATCGATGAGCGCCCCCTGGCTCAAATTCTACCCTTCCGACTGGCGCGCTGACCCGGCGCTTCGCATGTGCTCCCTCGCTGCGCGGGGTCTCTGGATGGAAATGCTGTGCCTCATGCACGAGGCGACCCCGCGCGGTTATCTGCTCGTCAACGGCAAGGCTTTGACGGTCGGTCAGATGGCAGCCCTTGCCGGCTGCGGTGCCGATGATGCCAAGGTCCTGCTCGCAGAGCTGACCGAGGCCGGCGTTCTGAGCCGCGGGGAAGACGGTCTGATCTTCAGCCGACGCATGAAGGCAGACACAGAGAAAGAGGCCAAGGATAAGGCAAATGGTGGCAAGGGCGGTAATCCCTCTTTGAAAAAGGGGGTTAACCCCCCGGATAACCCTGAGGATAAAGCCCAGAAGCCAGAAGCCAGATCCAAACAAGAACCACCAGCTAACGCTGGTGGCGACGCGCCTGCCGTTTCTCTCGTCGATCAGCTTTGGACAGACGGAATCCTTGCGCTTGAGACGATGCACGTCGTCCCGCCTAAGGCACGTTCCATGGTCGGCAAGTGGCTGAAGGACACCGGCAGCGACGCCGGCCGCGTCCTGTGGGCGATCAACGAAGCCCAGGTTCACGGCTCTGGCGACCCCATCCCCTACATCACCCGCGTTCTGTCCGACCGCTCGACGCAGCGTGCGCCGCCCCATCGCCCAGCCAAGAACCTCCGCAGCCTTGTTGACGCCCTTCACAGGCAGATTCCCGATGAACAGCCAGACCAGCAAAACTTTCCACGCCTCGCCTTCGGAGGCTAAGGGCGCGCTTCTCGCGCTGTTTGAGGCGTTCCCCGCCGACCGCGGCGAAGGCTCGCTTGCGGTTGGAACCTACCTGATTGCGATCGATGGGTATTCGCTCCGGGCTATCGAAGGCGCGGTGAAGCGCATCATCCGCGGCGAGGTAGACGACATCGATCGCCGGTTCCTGCCTTCGCCGGCCCAGCTCGGCAACACGGTTGCCTATCTCGAAAAGCTGTATTCGCCGCCAGCTCGTTCGCTGGCTCTGCCGGCGCCGGGAGATGAAACCCGCACCGAGGAGGAATGGGAGCGCCGCGCCGCCCAGGCCGCAGCAGCCCGCGAGCGCTTCGGCATCAAAGCCACGACCGGCGAGACAGTCGTTGATCGCGAAGCGATGCCGGAAGCTTTGCGTGCCGAGAGAGACCGCGAAGTCCAGCGCGCGGCGGCCAAGCTCAAGGGCGGCAGCTTCCGCCTTTCTGACGAGGCTCTGGCGATATTCCGCGATGGGCTCTCGGATCGTGTCGTCCCGAGTCCTGATGAGCAGTTCGACGACTGGAACAGGGAGGCGGCGGAATGAACAACGAAATCGTCAAGGCGCTGGCCGACAGCCTCGCCATCGCGAACGAGCAGACCAAGCACTGGAAGTCCCAGGTCGAAGGACTCCAGCACGTCCTTGCTTCGCAAGCCGAGGTCTTCGCGGCTGGTTTCTCGTCCGTTCTCGAGGCGGCGGCTCGCGAGGCTGAATCCGGCGGGTTCATCGAGGCGAGAGACAGCGAATGGGACGAGGGCGTGAACTACGCCCGCAGCTTCATCGCGGCGCGCATCAGGTCTTTGTCCAATTCTGGCCGGAACCGCGCGGATGCCACCCCAAACACCCCCTCGAACAGCAGGAGTAATGCGGCATGAGCGGAGACATCATCACCGATCACGCGCTTGTCCGCTGGCTAGACCGCGTCGGTGGGATCGACATGGAATGGTTCCGAGACCACATCGCTGAGCGGTGCCAGGCCCTCGTCGACAGCGGCGCGAGCGGCGGGTGGATCGACGATCATTGGGTCACCATCAGAGCCGGAAAGGTCATCAGCTTTACGCCCGATAGGCCTGACCAGCGCGGCCATCAACTGCGTTTCGTAGGAGCGGGCAAATGACCATCCACACCCCATCAGACAACCCGAGCAGCAGGACCGCGACATCGAGCGTCGAATTGCCAGAGAGCGCGAGGACGCTTCCCGCCGCTATTTTGGCCTGTTCAAGACGGAGTTCCGACCATGACCCTCACTCCTGAAGAGAGAGCGAATGCGCTTGCCGATGAGATTTTCGCCAGCGGGCACGGCTGGTCCCCCATGGGCAGCGTCGAAGCTACCAAACTCATCGCCCAAGCCATCCGCGAGGCAGAGAACGCCGCGCGTCTGGAAGCTCTCACCAGCGTCCGCGATGCCATCGACCGCTCAGACAGCGCGAACGACTACCCTGCGTGGAAGTCCGAAGCGCTGATCGTCGACATGATCAACGCCATGCTTCTCCCGCTCCAAGGCAAAAAGGACTGACACACATGGTGAAGACCGGCCCGAAGCCCAAGTTCAACGTCTCGCGTTATCCTGGCGGCCAGATCGTCCACGTTCAGCGCGAGCCGAAGGCGGAGAGGCCCGAGCAGGTCATTGCCGTGGCGCTCGCCCAGCCGCACCGCAAGGGCAACCCCTCGCAGTTCGCAGGCTATGCCTTCGGCCGTCTCTTCATCGGCGGCCAGATCACCGAGCGCCAGCACCGGGCAGCGGAGATCTACATGAACCGCGCCGTCCGTTACATGCGCCATGTGACAGGAACGCTCCCGCGCTTTCCCAACTGCCTGGCGAACATGATCAAGATCGACTTGAAGGAGCAGAGGGAGCAGCAGCGCGAGGCCGATCGCCAGCGCGATCCATCGGCCATCCGAGACGAGGGTGTCCGCACGGACGACGAGATCACCGCCGAAATCCGCTCCGACTACGGCGAGATCCAGGACGCGCTTTCGGGCGCCGGAATGCATTTCACCGGAAACACCATCCTCACGCGCTTCACTGTCATGGATCGGGACCCGGCCAACGATCTTGAGCTTGGCGCCTTCCGCGAAGCCCTCAACGTCATTGCGAACCGGCTGAGGCTGTGATGGGGATCCTCGACCAAGTTGAACAAAACCCGGAGTGGGCCGCGCACCTGCAGAGTTTGGACGAAGCCGTTCAGCAGCAGGTGCGGTTTCAGATTGTGATGCAGGAGGCCGCTGAAGCACACGCGAAGATCGAGAGAAGGAGGCTTAGATCTCAGCGCGCGAAGGAGCGCGGCTACCGACCTTCATCTCGCCTGTGAATGCCATATGGCAGCACTTGACGCGAAACCTGCCATCCGCTACTGGTTTGCAGAGTGAGTTTTTGCGCCCGGAGCCGAGAGGACCGGGCGTTTTGGTTCCCCGGTCCCTGCTCTGCTTCGGCACCAGGCTGGGCAGGTTTGCAAGGCTCGAATCGCTGAGCGGATAACCAATAGATGCGCCGGATGGGCATCGCCTGCCGCTTCTTCCCGCCCGGCCTCACCGCCGGGCTTTTTCGTATCAGGGTGATGTGATGGGCGCGCTGAGCAATCCTCGGCACGAGCGCTTCGCTCAGGAGCTTGCGAAGGGCAAGACGCCAGAGGAAGCGTATCGCATCGCAGGCTTCAAGCCGGCCAGGCAGAATGCCCACCGCTTGATGACAAATGATGACGTGCAGGCAAGGGTCTCAGAGATCATGCAGCGCGGCGCAGAGCGGGCAGAGGTTTCGGTCGAGCGCGTTGTCCGCGAGTTGTCGAAGATAGGCTTCGCAGACATCCGCAAGGCGGTCAGGTGGGGCCGAAGCCCTATCGACAGCAAGGCGTCGGATGCTGACCCCAACGGCCTCGGCGTCTACCCTGTCGAGCTAGTCCCTAGTGAGGAAATCGACGACGACACGGCCGGCGCTGTTGCTGAAGTGTCCCTTACCCAGACGGGCGTGAAGATCAAGCTGCACGATAAGCGGGCTGCCCTTGTCGATATCGGCAAGCACCTCGGCATGTTCATCGAGCGGACCGAGAACGTGAACCTCAACCATGATGTCAGCGACCGCCCCGCTTCTGAAGAAGAGTGGGCCGCCGAACACACCCCTCATTAAGCCGATCATCTGGCGACCGCAGGCAGGCCCGCAAGCAGCCTTCGTTCAGTGCCCGGTCTTTGAGGTCTGTTACGGCGGCGCTCGCGGCGGGGGCAAGACTGACGCAGCGCTAGGCGAGTGGGCCAACCATGCGAAGCGCTACGGCGCGGATGCAAAGGGGCTGTTTGTCCGCCGCACGCTGATTGCGCTAGGCCCGACAATCGAGCGGGCGAAAAGGATCTACAAGCCTCTCGGTGCGCTCTGGCAGGAGCAGAAGTCGCGCTTTGTCTGGCCGAACGGGGCGATCCTGTATTTCCGCTATCTTGAGCGCGATGCGGACGCGGACAACTATCAGGGCCACGATTACACGCGGGTCTATGTTGAGGAGCTGACGCAGTTCCCCGACCCCGGCCCGCTCGACAAGCTAAAGGCGACGCTTCGTTCTGCGGCTGGTGTCCCGACAGGCTTCCGCGCGACGTGCAATCCCGGCGGCCCCGGCCATACCTGGGTCAAGGACCGTTACATCGATGCGGGCGCCTATCGCATCGTCAGAGAGACATTCACGAACCCCTTCAATGGGCAGGAGATCGAAAGCAGCCGCGTCTTCATCCCGGCCAAGCTATCGGACAATCCCGAGCTGCTGAACAACGACCCGCGCTATGTGGCGAACCTGTTCAAGGCGGGCTCGGCCGCGCTGGTCAAGGCGTGGCTTGAAGGCGATTGGGATGTTGTCGAAGGCGCGTTCTTTGACTGCTGGCAGAGCGCGAAGCACGTGGTTTCGCCGTTCCCAATCCCGAAGGAGTGGACCAAGTTCCGCTCGTTCGATTGGGGCTCAGCAGCGCCGTTCAGCGTCGGTTGGTGGGCTGTTGCGTCAGATGATTACCGCGGCATCCCCCGCGGGGCTCTGGTCCGGTATCGCGAATGGTATGGCGCGTCGGCGCCAGGCAAGGGGCTGAAACTCACGACCGAGGAAGTGGCTCGGGGCATCCTCAGCCGCGACGATGGTGAGACGTTCGCCTATTCGGTGGCTGACCCGGCTATTTTCGCAGAGGACGGCGGCCCGTCGCGGGCTGAGATATTCGGCCGGCATCAGGTCTTCTTCAGGCGGGCGGACAACAAGCGCGTCACAGGCAACGGCGCGATGGGCGGTTGGGACGAGATGCGCCAGCGTCTCAAGGGCAAGGGCGACGCGCCCAACAATATCCCGATGCTCTACGTGTTCGACACCTGCCGGGATTTCATCCGCACGGTTCCGAGCCTCCCGCACGACCCTGACAGGCTGGAAGACATCGACACGAGCGCAGAGGACCACGTCGCGGACGAAGCGCGATACGCCTGCATGAGCCGCCCTTGGGCGCGCAAGCAGGTCGTAGAGCCCACGCGTAACGTCGGCTTCTCCCGCATGGCCAAGCGTCCGAACGCACCACGAATGGCGGTCTAGATGGCGCTACTCACCACCAAGGCGGTCAAGGATGACGAGGGCGACTTCGCCTCTCTTCAGACCCTCGTCCGCCGCCATCAGGATTATTGGACGAACAAGGACCCGGAGCGGAAGGAAACCCGCCTCGCTCGGCAGTACTACGACGGCGAGCAGCTCGATCATGATCAGCTCGAGACGCTGAAGAAGGAGGGCCGTCCTCCCGTCGTCTACAACGAGATCCAGCCGAACATTGATGGCGTTGTCGGCACGATCGAGCGGCTGCGGCAAGACCCGAAGGCATACCCGCGCACGCCGAAGCATGAGCAGGGCGCGGAGGTTGCAACATCGGTCCTGAATTACGCCCTCGACGCCTGCAACTGGAAGTCAATTACGCCGCGCGTGGCGAAGAGCGGTGCGCTCGATGCCGTTGCCGGCGTTGAGATGGCCTTCGTTGAGGGAGACGTTGGCGACCGAGAAATCACGCTGAAGCCGATCGACGCGGAGACATTCTTCTACGACCCGAGATCGGTCGAAGTTGACTTCTCTGATGCGCTCTATCTTGGCGTGTCCAAGTGGATCGATGTCGATATCGCAAAGGCGATGTTCCCAGATAAGGCCCAGCAGATCGAGGATATCTCGACGCAGGGTGGTTATCAGGAGGAATGGAATCTCAACGACCGGCAGAATCTATGGGTCGTCACGAACGAGCGGAAAATCCGCATCGTCGAACAATGGTACAAGCGCCGGGGCAAGTGGAAGTATGCCTTCTACACCGGCAACATGGTTCTGCGCGAGGGTGACAGCGAGTTCTTCGACGAGAAGGGCAAGACGACCTCGCGGTACATCGTGTTCAGCGCGAATGTGGATTGGGAAGGCGATCGATACGGCTTCGTCCGCAATCTCAAGCCGATCCAGGACGAGATCAATAGTCGGCGCTCGCTGGGCCTCAAGGCCCTCATGGCGACGCGCGTCTATGTTGAAAAGGGCTCTGTCGAGGACATCGAGGAAGTCCGCCGCGAGATCAATCGTCTTGACGGTGTGGTTGTCACGCCTCCGGGCGCGAAGGTTGATGAGCGCGACAACGCAGCGAAGGCCGCTGGCAATCTGGAGATGCTCCAGGAGGCCAAGCAGCAGATGGACCGCCGCAGCCTGAGCCCGCCTGTCTCAGCAGAGAGCGGTGCGCCAAAGGATTTGTCCGGCCGTGCTATCCAGCTACTCCAGCAGGCGGCTCTAGCCCGCCTTGGGCCTTACATCCTGGCCTATCGCGATTGGAAATTCCGCGTCTATCGCGCGATGTGGAACAACATCCAGCGGTATTGGCAGGCGGAACGCTGGATTCGGGTGACGGATGAGGACGGCATGGCTCAGTTCATGCCGATCAACGCCATCGCTTTCAATGAGTTTGGCGAGCCCATCATCCAGAACCAGCTCGGCGCTCTCGACGTGGATATCGTCATCGACGAAGGGCCGGACAGCGTCACGCTGATGCAGGACACTTTCGATACGCTCGTGCAATTGGCGAGCAACGGAGCGCCTGTTCCGCCAGATATCATCCTGGAGATGTCGAACCTTCCGGGCTCGATGAAGAAGAAGATACTCGACCGTCTTCAGCAGGCACAGCAGCAGCCGAATCCCGAGGTTCAGGCGCAGCAAGCCAAGCTCCAGATGGAGCAGCAGAAGATGCAGATGGATATGCAGTCCAAGCAGGCCGATGCGCAGCTTCAGGCGCAGACGGCGGCGGCCCAGGTCCAGCTTGAGCGCGAGAAGGCCGAACAGGAGGTGCGGATTGCGCAGTTCAAGGCCGGGAACGATGCTCAGATCGCGCGCGAAAAGGCCGCTCTTGAGATGGAGTTGGAGCGCCAGCGTGCCGCCAACCAGATCGAGATCGAACGCATTAAGGCCGACGCGGCAATTCAGACAGGTGCAATGAAGGCCGAAGCCCAGGCCGAGGCCATGCGCAATCGTCCTGTCGCATCGGCAGAAGCTTAACGAGTTCGCACGCGCCAGCGACACAGGCACACCGAACGCTAGCCCAGCGATAGAGGGCGAACCCCACGCAACTCCGCGAAAGTGAGAACGAAACCATGTCGAATGGTGGCGAACAGGATGTTTTTGATGCAGCGCTGTCCGGCGGCGAAATCCCGGAAATCGAAACGACGACCGCCCCCGAGCCAATGGCATCGGAGGCGCCTTCAGAGACTACCGCGATCACGCAGGAGTCGCTGACAGAGCCGCACAAGGTCGAGAATGAGGCGCATGTGCCATCGTGGCGCCTGCGTGAGATCAACGAAGAGAAGCGCCAGATGGCGCGAGAGCTCGCGGAACTGCGCGAGTTCAAGCAGGCGCAGGAAAAGGCGCGTCAGGAGGCCGAAAAGGCCGCAAACCCGCCGGAAATATGGGACAAGCCCGACGAGTTCGTGAAGGAGGCCGTCAATCCCTTGCTGGACCCGGTCCAGAAGGCGGTTCAGGAGGCCACGGCGCAGACACGTGCTGTCGTCGAGCATTTCTCGAAGCAGAACGCTGTTCGCGAGCACGGCGCCGATAAGGTCGATCTAGCGTGGAAGGCCCTCGATGAGGCAATCAGCGCCGGCAAGATGAACCGCGATGCGGTAATCGGCCAGTTGCAGAAGTCCATGGACCCGTTCGCTGACATCATGGCCTGGCACAAGAAATATGCCTTTGAGCAGGAGGTCGGGAACGACTTCGACGGGTGGAAGGCGCGCCAGCAAGAGGCGCTTCTGAAAGACCCGGAGTTCCTCGCCAAGGCCATAGCCGCCGCGCGTGGGCAGGCCGCTCCGGTGACGACCATGCAGACCGTTCGGCCCGGCAATGTGACGCCTCTGCCATCCCTCAATGCAACCCCGCGAGCTGGTGACGAAGGCGATGAGCCGGAAGACCCGGCCGATGTGTTCAATGCAGCTCTTGCGAGCAAGGGCCGCCGCGCCTCTTAGGACACCACGAGATTCGACAGCGCCAGCTTAGGCCCTGTCGCAGGCGCCAAGCGCCAAAGCCTACCGCATACCTCGTACGCGCCACGATACGGTGCAATCCGCACGTTGGGCCACGAGACGGCCAATCCGAACCCGCCGTCCGGCTGAGGACCGGACCGATCTTTCATCCGACAGGGCAGCCCTGCGCGGGCGCTTTGTCGTGTCTTCAGGACACTCAAAATGGCTGTCTCAACCGTTCAGACCAACAATCGCGGGATCATCTTCCGCAACAACATCATCCGCGAGTATGTGCGCGGGAACATGTTCTCCCCGTACATGGGGAACGACGCCACTGCCGTCATCCGCACCTTCCTGGAAACGGGGAAGTTCGGCGGCGACCAGATCAACGTTCCGCTCGTCAAGGCCCTGCGCGGCACGGCGATTGCGACCGGAACGCTGACCGGCAACGAAGAGTCGATCGACAACTACGGTTGCCGGTTCTGGCTCGACTGGGCTCGCAACGCGGTCACCGCCAGCAAAGCGGAGGTCAAGAAGGGCTCGTTCGACCTGTTCGCGCAGGCCCAGCCGCTCCTCTCCGACTGGGGCAAGACGCTCCAGCGTGATGAGCTTGTTCTGGCTATGTCATCGATCCCGAGCGAGTCGACCCCGACCGGCCTAGGGTCGACCAACGGCCAGCGCGTCAACGGTGTGCTCTATTCGGCCGCTGATGCCGCGACGAAGAACGCCTTCACCGTCGATAACGAGGATCGACTTCTGTTCGGCAATGCGTTCGGCAACTACAATGCCACGCACGCCACTGCCCTCGCGGCCATCGACGCCACCAACGACCGCTTCACCGCGGCCACGGTGCGCCTGGCCCGCGAGAAGGCAGAGGACGCCGACCCGAAGATCGAGCCTCTGTCTACGGATGACGGCTACGAGCGCTTCGTGATGTTCGTCGGCTCCCGCGCCTATCGCGATGCGTGGGCCGATTCGGCCATCTATCAGGCGAACAAGGACTCCCGTCCGCGTGAGGGTTCGACCTGGCGTGGAAACCCCATCTTCAAGGAAGGGGATCTGCTCTATGACAACGTCATCATCCGCAAGGTGCCTGAGATCGACAAGCTCGCTCTCATTGCCGGTGCGGGCGATTCCGGTGTCGATGTGGTGCAGTCGTTCTTCTGCGGGCGTTCGGCCCTCGGCCTCGTTTGGGGGCAGATGCCGGAACCCACCAAGCTCGACGATACCGACTATCAGTTCCGCAAGGGCGTCGGCATCGACATGGCCTACGGCGTCGGCAAGGTGTTCTTCAAGGACACCAACACCGGCGATCTGGTCCAGTGGGGCATGGTGACCGTCTACAACGCGGCTCCGGCCACGGCGTAACGAACAGCGGGCGGTCCTTCGGGGCCGCCCTTCCTTTTTCGCTCAGATCAGGAACATCAACATGGCAACCGCTTATGTTGCGGGTGGCGACAAGTTCGTGCGCAATGGTCGCACGGCAATGTCCGCCGGTCAGCCCGTCGTAGCCTATGGCTCGTTCACCTTCCCGGTCGCGCCTGTCGCGTCGGACACGATCAAGCTCCTGCCGATTCCTGTCGGCGCGCGCGTTCTGAACCTCATCATCAAGTCCACCGATCTGGACACTGGCACGCCTGCCATCACGCTGAACGTTGGCGATAGCGCCAGCGCGACGCAGTACTTCTCCGCTTCGACCATTGGTCAGGCAGGTGGCATTGCGGAACTGGCCATCAGCGCCACCGCCAAGCTGAAGAAATACACGGCCGACGACTACCTGTCCGTTGCGGTGGCGACAGGTCCGGCAACCGGCGCTGTCGGCACGATCGAGGCGTGGCTGACGTACTGCTTCGACTGAGATTGAGAGGGGCGGCTTCGGCTGCCCCTTTCGTTTTTGCTGAGGGAAAGCCATGGCAAAGTCGCTAGACGAACTGGTCGCGCGGGCCATCGGCATACTGAATGAAGCTGGTGCTGGCCAGCCTGTTGCCCCCGAAGACGCAGAGCTTGTCAAAGGCTATGCGAATGATCTTCTCCCCAGGCTTTCCGCGTCGCAGATCGTTAATATTGTGGTCGGAGACCCGATCGACGAGGCGATTTTCACGCCTCTCGCTCGGATGCTCGCGAATGAAGCGGCTCCCGAATTCGGAGGGGAGCGCGACCAAGCCATTTTCGACAACAGCGAACTTCAGATCAGACGCGTCATGGCGATCTGCGGTGTTCCTGATCGTCGTCGGCAGGAATATTTCTGATGCCGGCGGTTCAGATCCCCTTCCCGACATCCTCGGCAAAGGGTCGGTTTGCGGAGAGTGGCGGTCGCCTCATCAACGCCTTTGCCGAGAAGCTTGGCGATGGGCGGGGGAAGATCAGCCGCGTTCCTGGCATTCGCCCGATCATCGAGGTTGAGGGCTATTCGCACTGCCGGGGCGCCATCGAGATCAACGGCGTCGTTCTGGCGGCGCTGGATGACCGGCTCGTCACGATCACGTTTTCCGGCGGCAACTACGTCGTCACGAACATCGGCGCGTTTCCCGGCTCCGAGACGGTCTACTTCGCCCGCAACAACAAGAGCCCGACGCCTGACATTGTCGCGGTGACGAACTCGACGGCCTTCGTCATCGACATGACGACGGGGGCGAGCTCGTATCCTGACGCTGATGTGGGATCGCCCAACTCCGTCTGCTTCCTCGGCGGCTATTTCATCTTCAGCTACGGCAACGCCCGCATGCGCGCGTCCGGCCTGAACGATACCGCCATCAACACGTTGGACACCGCCTTTGCGGAGAGCAAGCCGGACGGCCTGCTACGGGTCATCGCGCTCGGCAAGAACCTCTATGCGTGCGGGCCGCAGACGATCGAAATCTGGCCCAACACCGGCAACGCTACGGGCTTCCCGTTCTCCTATCTCGACACGATCCCGCGCGGCATTGCGTCGGCTGACGCCATCGCCGGGTTTGAGAACGACTGGTCGAACACGATCATCTTCGCCGGCAGCGACAATGTCGTCTACCGCATCAACGGCAACATCGCTGAGCCGGTTTCCTCGCCATCGGTGTCGAAGGATCTGGAACGGCTGACCGACAAGACGGGCCTCAGAGCCGTCGTCTATGGCCATGAAGGGCATGCGGTGTGGTGCCTGTCCTGCGATGATTGGACGTGGTGCTACGACATCTCTTCAGGCTCGTGGATCGAGCGCAGGAGCTACGGCGCCGAGAGCTGGCGGGCGTCCGCCTCGGTCAAGTGCTTCGGTGCCTGGGTGATCGGTGATAGCGAGACCGGCAAGTTTGGCGTGATCGACCCGGACTATGGCTATGAGTTCGGGGACCCGCTGGCTCTGGACGCGACCAGCTCGACGATGAGCGGTTTCCCGTCTCGCGCATCCATGTCGCGGCTTGATCTCGACATCATGTCAGGCGTTGGCGACGCGACGGGTTCGGACCCGATCGAGACGAACCCTGTCGCTTCGATCTCCTGGTCTCGGGACGGCGGTGTGACCTTCGGAAGCCCTGTCATTCGGGAGATCGGCAGGCAGGGCCAGTACAGCAAGGCCGTCAGCGTCAACCGCCTCGGGACCGCTTCGGCCAAGGGCGCTCAGATCAAGGTCCAGTGCTCCGACCCGCGCCCGGTGTCGATCTTCGGCGGTCAGCTGCAGGTGGAGGCCAAGGGCTGATGGCCAAGAATCTCCCCACCCGGCCGGACGTGAACCAACGCGCGGTGCAGATGCCGCAGAACGTTCTGGACCCGCTCTATTTCTTCTTCCTCTCCCAACTCCTCGACGTGGTCGTTGAGCAGCGGTCGCAGATCGAGACGCTGCGCCTCGCCGTGAACGAGACGCGGGCCAACCCGACGACGGTCTATCCGTCCGTCCCCGCTTTTTAGGACACCCGACAAATGCGACGTGCTGCAACCAAGGCTCTGCCGAGCCAGGGCTATCTTCGCTCGCGCCTTGACTACGACCCAGAGACGGGCGTGCTCACTTGGAAGGCGAGGGAGGGGAAGAAGTTCTGGAACGTCAAGTTCGTCGGCACCCGCGCCGGCTCACTCCCAAAGAATGCTCGATATCGTTCCATCGACATCGAAGGCGCCACGTTGCTTGAGCACCGCGTCATCTGGAAATTGGTGACCGGCGACGAGCCCCCTGAACAGATCGACCATATCAATCTGGAGCGCTGGGATAATCGCTGGGAGAACCTCCGGGAGGCTGACCAGTCGACTAACCAGATGAACGTCCGGGCCCGCGCCGCGAGTGGCTTGAAGGGCGCGCACTGGTGCAACACCCGCAAGCACTGGAAATCCTGCATCGGCATCAACGGCAAGAGCGTTAGCCTCGGTCGTTTTGACACCGCTCAGCAGGCCCATGAGGCATACGTTCGCGCAGCCGCCAAGTATTTCGGCGCCTACGCGCGCGCTGCTTAAGGAGGCGACCTATGGCGAGCGCGAAAGGGGCTAGAACGGCCGCTTTGTGGGGGGCCGGCCAACTCGAAGCCAACCAGCCGAAGGTGCTGGGCGAGCTTCAGTCAGGCTACGACACCGCACGAGGATATCTCGGGCAGGCTGGCGATCTGTACGGCGGCATGACCGCTCAGGGTCAGCAGGGCGTCGACAAATACAACCTCCTCACGCTCGGCTCTGGCGCTGATATCCAGCGCGCCCTTGAGGGCAATGCGGGCTATCAGTTCAACCTAGACCAGGGCTTGCAGGCGCTACAGCGCTCGCGGGCGGCGCAAGGCATGCTCGCCAGCGGCAACACGGATACTGACACGCTGTCCTTTGCAAGCGGGCTCGCTGGGCAGCAGCTCGCGGCTGAGCGGGCGGCGCTGAGCCCGTACTTCTCGCTGTATTCCGGCGGAATCGGCGGGCAGGCTGGCGTTCTCGGCACCCAGGCCGGCACCGCGACGGACTACTACACCAGCCGCGCGAATGTGTTCGACGACACGACGAAGAGCATCGTGGGCCTCGGCACTGAAGCACTGAAGGCAGGCGATGCAGCGAAGAACCAGAACCAGGCGAACATGCTGAATGTCGGGACCGGCATCGCGAAGCTCGCTCTTGGAGGACTAGCGGGCGGGCTGCCTGGCGGTGGCGGGATGGGCGCTGGCTTCCTGAAAGTACTCGGAGGCTGACGGATGGCGATTTTCCAGCCCCGCCCCCTGCATATCCCGAACCTGACGACGAACTACGCTGCCGAGAACAGCGCGTTCGCGAACCTGGGCCAGACGCTCGGGAACCTCATTCCCGATATGCGCAAGGAGCGCTTGCAGGCTCAGAAAGAGCAGGCTCTGTTGGGTCTGGGCGAGGACATCAAGGCCGGCAATTTCCAGGGGGCTGCTGCTAAGGCGCTAACGCTCGGAGAACTTGGGGCCGGCGCGACGCTTCTCACGCTCGGGCAGAAGGCCAAGGAGCGCGATTCCGAAGCGCAGTTCTTCAAGAATTTCGGCCTTGGAGGCGCTGCCGCCGCGCCGTCTACTTCCGGCGTGTCAACCTCATCTGCCTCGGCATCCGGCACGCCCCGCGGACTGCGAAATCTGAATCCTGGCAATATCGAGGACGGCGGCTTTGCGCAGTCGCAGCCCGGTTATGCGGGCAGCGATGGCCGTTTCGCCAAGTTTGACACGCTTGAAAACGGCGTCAACGCTCAAGGAAAGCTCCTCGAAACCTACAATCGGAAATACGGCATCAACACCGTGGCCGGCGTTGTAAATCGGTGGGCTCCTGAAGCAGAGAATGGCGCTGCTACCGGAAACTACGCTAGCTTCGTTGCCCGCAAGCTAGGCGTCGGCGCGAATGATCCTATAGACCTGACCAACCCCGAGACGCAGCGCCGCGTCGCGTTGGCAATGGCTGAGTTTGAGAATGGGCGTCCCGTCCAGCTTGGCAGTTCACCGCAGGTTGCAGCTACGCGCCCCGTTCCGCAGCAGCCCGTACAGGTCGCGGAGAACGAAGCCGATGTGCAGCGCCTTGAGCGGCAGCAGGAGGCGGAACAGCCCATCGCAGGAGACGACCCGACCAAGCTTCGCGCCGACGCCCAATACTACGCAAATACGAACCCGGAAGCTGCGCGGCAGCTTAATGCTCGCGCCGATGCGCTTGAACGCAGCCGAGGCGTTCAGGTCGCGCAGGCCCCCGCGCAGTCGGGAACGCCAATCGCGGACGCCCCGGCCCAAGGCGCCGCCCCTGCGCAGGGCTTCGTCATCCCCGGATCCGGCGAGGTTGTGTCTCAGGAGACGCTGGCGGGCAACCCACGCTTGCAGCAGATGATCAGGGCTTATGCAATTGCCCCGACAGATCGCGCCCGCTCGTTCGTCAAGCAGCAGATGGACCTTGAGCTTGCCGACATCAAGCAGCGGCAGGAACGCACGAGGCAGCAGGTTCGCCCGCTGACCGATCCGTCCGAGCGCGCCCGCTACGGCATCACCGAGGACGACAAGGCGCCGTATCAGATCGACGGGAACGGTCGGGTCACCGCGGTGGGCGGGAACCGCACAAACGTCAACATCGACCAGCGCGGCGAGACCGAGGAGGCAAAGGCTATCGGGCAGGCCGCTGGCAAGCGTGCTGGCGAGATGATGGCTGCCGCGTCTTCCGGCACGAAGCAGCTCCAGCGCATTGGCCAGCTTGAAGCCCTGCTCAAGAACGTCGAAAGCGGACGCCTACAGCCCGGCCGCATGAACATGGCGGCGCTCGGCAAGTCGGTCGGCGTCAATGAAGACTTCCTCAGGTCGATCGGCCTTGACCCTACCCACGTTGGCGACGCGCAGGCGATCAATGCCATTACAGGGCGGATGGTCGTTGACATGATCGGTTCCGGCGGGTTCCCGGCGAACAACTTCTCGGATGCTGACCGCGCCTTCATCACCGGGACTGTCCCCTCTCTCGCGAACGATCCTCGCGGCAACAAGATCATCATGGAGGCTGCCAAACGCACTGCGCAGATCGACATCGAGAAGGCCAAGGCCTGGCGCGAGTGGCGCAAGGACAACAAGGGCGGCTCGTTCGACGATTTCGAGGTGCAATGGGGTGAGAAGCTGGCCTCCCAGGATCGCTTTGCTGACCTCGCCAAGCAGGCCGAGGCCATTACGGGTCCGCAGCAGCCGGCGGTCGGCGGTTGGCAGGATCTCGGCGGCGGCATTCGCATCAGGCAGAAGCAGTAGCCATGGCGACCTTTGAGATCGAATCCGGCGGCAAGACCTATGAGATCGAGGCGCCCGATCAGAATGCGGCGGTCTCTGCCTTCCAGAAATTCAGCGCATCGCAACCGGAAACTCCATCTGTCGCTGAAGATGTGGCCAAATCTGGCGCTTCCGGCGTGGCGCGCGGCGCAATCGGCCTTGTCGGGCTTCCCGGCACGATTGCGCAGGGCGTGCGGCGCGGCGCTGATTTTCTGGCGGATCAGACCGTTGGGCGAGCCGTCAATTATGCCAAGACCGGCTCGTTCAGTGCTCCCGATCTCCCACCGTCCGATGAGTTGATCCGGAAAACGCCGCTCGCCGGGTATATTCCCGAGCCCGGACGCCTGATCTCTGGCGAGGCGCTGACAGATGCCGCCGCAACGGTTGTCCCCGGCATCAAGTATCAGCCTAAGACGGTTGCTGGAGAATATGCCCGTACAGTCGGTGAGTTCGCGCCCGGCATTCTGTCACCCGGAACCATGGCACAGAAGATCGTCGGAGGCGTTCTGGCGCCGGCCATCCTGTCGGAAACCGCTGGACAGGCAACCAAGGGAACATCGCTTGAGACGCCAGCGCGGATCATCGGCGCCCTGACCGGGGCCGTTGGTGGTACGCTGGCCACTCGTCCATCTACAGCACAGGCGGCCCTCTCGACCGGGATGCAGGGGGTAGACGACGCGACCATGGTCCGCGCAGGCCAGCTCATGAACGAGGCGCAGGCGCGCGGCGTTGCCTTGACGTGGCCCGAGGCCGTGGCGCAGGTCACGAACGGCGGTGCTCGCGGCATGACGAACATGCAGCGTGTGGTTGAGGGCTCGCAGGGCGGGCAGGACGTGATGGGCGGCTTCATGGCCCAGCGCCCGGCGCAGATAGAGTCTGCGGCTCGCAATGAGTTCGGGACCATCGCGCCCCAGTCTCAGGCTCCATCAACGCTGGGGCCGGCCATTGGGGCCGCAGCGGAAAGCCGGATCAGTGACGTACGCGGCGCAATCAATGCCGCGACCGACCCACTCTATACCGCTGCCGAAAAGGTCAGGCTATCGCCGCAGGACATGGCACGTGTCAGGGCTCTTCCGGGCTACAAGGAGGCAGCCGACACGGTCAGGAATACGCCGCAGCTTGCGCGTTATGTTCAAGGCCTCCCGGAAGACAGCGTTGGGTTTCTGAACGAGGTCAAGAAGCAGCTCGATGCGGCGGCTGAGGCCTCGGCCTCACCGCTCAATGTTCAGAAGAATATGCAGGTCTCGGCCGGCTATGGGCTCGATGCCGGCGCAGTACGTCAGGCCGCAGAAGCCGCTTCGCCGGAATATGCAAAGGCGCTAGCCGTCCAGCAGCAGGCGCGGCAGCAGTACCTTGAGCCCCTCTTGCAGGGTCCGCTTGGCCGCCTTGCCGACAAGAGCATCGAGACAAAGAAGGCCATTGGTGTTCTGTTCCCGACAAACCCGCTACCGGGTAGCGCGGGAGAGATTTCGGACACCGTCAGCGCGCTCGCGAGGAAGAACCCTACTGCGGCGCGGCAGCTTGTGCGCGCCCATGTCGAGAGCGTCTTCAATGAATCGACGCAGGCTCTCCAGAGCGGCGCTAACCAGTTCGGCGGAGCTGGCTTTGTCGCGACGCTCAAGGGAAACCCGCAGCAGGCGGAAAACCTGACTGCTGCCATCAGCGGCGTAGCGGGTAAGGATGCCGCCAAGGGCTTCGATACGTTTCTCGATGTTGTTGCCGCCACTGGGCAGCGCCAGCGCATCGGTTCTCAAACGGCATTCAATCAGGAAATGCAGGACGTGCTTCGACGCGGCGGGGCCATTGGGGAAGCTGCGAACACGATAGCGACCGGCGGCATCAAATTGCCGGGTCGGATCAAAGACGCATACGAACAATGGCGCCTTGGGCGAAATACCGAGCAGATCGCGCGCCTAATCACGGACCCGAATGCGCTTCCCATCTTCCGGCGCCTTGCCCAGGAGGCGCCCGGTTCCAGTAAGGCCCAAGCCATGGCGGCTCGTCTCACCGCCATGTCGGTTCAGGCCTCGCAGGCGGCGAACCGTCCAGTCCCATGACTGCGTTATGCACGCTGTCAGGAAAGCGCAGACCGCAACAGAAATCAGGAACTGGATGAAAAGTTCGCCGGGCGGCATCTCGGGATGGCGCTGCCAAACGCCATAGGTGAGCCACCCGATGAACAGCGCCTGCGCAATGTACCAGATGATTTTCATGCCGCTGGAATGTGCCTGATCCACGGCAGCTAGTCCACGGCTAGATCAGCCGAGAACCCGTCATTTCCTGCCAAGCCGCCCCTAACCGGGCGGCTTTTTTAATGGGGCCTGCCCATGGCTGCATATAGCTGGCCGCTGTCTCGACAGACGGCGCTCGACCTCAACGGCGACCTTGTTGCCGGCGCGAGGCTACAATTCTTCCTTGCGGGCACAACCACGCCGCTGGTCGCATATTCGGACAGCGCCTTGACCGCGCCGCTCCCGGCCTATCCCGATGCGATCGAGGCCGATGCAAGCGGGCGCTGGCCGCGCGTCTTCCTGCCCTACCAGGATTACAAGGAGGTCGTAGAGACCCCCGGCGGAACGCTCCTCTGGAACGACGACGGAATCGCGAACCCCGCTCCTGCTGCGTCGGGCGGTGGCGGGTCGGTCCCTGATAGCCAGCTCGTCAAGACCGGGTTCGTCAAGTGGGATTTTGGCTCTGGCGCTCTGGCAGATTTCGTCAGGCTCAATGCGCTTACCATCGGCAACGCGGGCTCCGGTGCTACCGAGCGAGCCAACGCCGATACCGAGGCGTTGTTCATCTATCTCTGGAACCGGCTCGACAACACGATGTGCCCGGTTTCCGGCGGGCGTGGGGCAAATGGCGCGGCCGACTATGCCGCCGGCAAGACGCTCCAGCTCCCCGACATGCGAGGGCGCGGGCCGCTTGGCGTGGCGTCCATGGGCGGATCGGCTAGCGGGCGATTGAACGGCGGCACGTTCAGCTACGGTCTTGTGGATCTGGTCGGGTCTGTCGGTGGCGTGTCCACGCACACGCTGTCCATCGCGGAAATGCCGTCGCACGACCATGCCGGGGCAACCGGCGGCCAGAGTGCAGACCACACGCACTCTGTCGACGACTTCACGGGCGTCACCGTCCAGAGCGGCACGGGTGCCGGCATCAACGTCCCATCCGGGGCGAAACAGACTGGCGGCGCTTCCAACAACCACACTCACCCGATTTCCGCGCAGGGCGGCGGCGGCTCCCACAACAACCTGGCGCCGTTCATGCTCGGCACCTGGTATGCAAAATTATAGGGGCCGCGATGATCACAATCAGCCCCTTCGAGGCGACATACAATTCCGAGACCTGGGCCGATCAGATCAACGTCATCGACAACGACACCGGAACGGCGTGGGATCTGACGGACATCCTCATTGAGATGGAAGTGCGCGATCAGCGCGGGTGCCGCAGGCTCTACGGCTCGACAGCCGATGGGCGACTGGTGGTTTCCGGCGATGGTTTCGAGTTCGATTTCCCGCCCGAGATGATGCGCAACCTGTGCGCCGGCTCCTACGTCGTCTTCATCCGCCTGACCGACAGCGCGACCAGCTATGTCGAAGTGTGGTCTGCGGCCCTTCCCGTCCTTGAAGGAGGCTACAACGGATGACCCGCCCTTCTCTCAGCCTGCGGATCATCCCGCGTTACCCGGCCCGTGTCCAAGGCACTGATGGCATCGGCGTTGTCCGAACGGGCGGTGCTGTCACGATCAAGCAAGACTGGTCGAACATCAATACTGACATCTTCCCGCCGACCCCGGCCGATTTCGAGATGCTGTTGCGTGAGATTGCCGCCGGGGCTTTCAGGCGTGTGTCGCTGTCGACTCTAGTAACAACGCTTTCCAATTTTGCCTCTCAGGCTGAAGCCGAAGCTGGAGTTATCAACGACAAGGGCATGACCCCGCTACGGACCAAGCAGGCCGTAGACGCCCAGCGGCCGGCCACAGCGGCGGGCCTGGCAATGCTTGCGTCATTGACGGCCGCTACTCAAACCGCGCTTCTGTCGAATTTCACAGGTGACAGCGGGTCGGGCGGGTTGAAGGGCCTCGTGCCTGCCCCAACCGCAGGCGACTCCGCGAGCAATTATGTTTTGCGGGCCAGCGGAACGTTCGGGCCGATCGTCCTACCTACCGGCGCCGTGCTCCAGACACTGTCGAAGGACTATACGGCTAATGCTGATTTGAGCACTACGATACCACTCGACGACACTGTCCCGCTCATCAGCGAGGGCACCGAAGTATGCTCTCAGGCAATCACACTGGCGGACGCCGCCAACAAGGTTCTGTTGAGTTTCGGATGCTTTGCCTCGTCGGCCGCATCTCAGGGCGTGTCGGCGGCGATATTTCGCGGGAGTACTTGCGTCGGCGCCAGCGTCATTTCACTCAACGCAACTACCGGGCAACTGGTCATATCGGGCGTGTTGGATGCGCCAGCGTCGGTAGGACCGCACACCTATTCCGTCCGCATCGGCCCTCAGACATCGGCCGTCAGGCTAAACGGCGGCACTTCCAGCCGGTTTTTCGGGGGCGCGGCAAAGGCGACGCTCACCCTGCACGAAATCAAGGGATAGCAGCATGGCTTACACGATCCTGTCGGCGGCCTACGCCAACCCGGAGAAGACGGCGGCGCTTATCATCACCAAGGAAGTGGCGGCAAAGGTGGTCTCTCTGGCCGACACGCCGGATATCTGGAGCGAAATGCTGGCGTGGGGAGAACCCGCCGAGTACGAGGCGCCCACTATGCCCGTCCCATCCTTCATCTCGGATCGGCAGTTCGCGCAATGCCTGGCCGCACGGGGCCTGATCACGGAGCAGGAGGCTGAGGATTGGGTCGGCCCTGGGACCGTCCCGCTCGCCATTCTATCGCTCGTCAATGCGTTGCCGGCCGCCGACAGGTTCGCTGCACGCATGTTGCTTCGCGGGGCTACAAGGTTTGAGCGCAGCCACCCGCTTGTCGAGCAGATCGGCAGCCTGATGACGCCGCCGTGGACGCTGGAACAGCTTGACGCCTTTTGGAAAGAAGCGGCTTCCCTCTAGAGCCCCCGCCGGGCGTGGAGGCGCTTCATAGCCTCAGTTTCGCTGACAACGCCTATTGCGACCAGCGAGACGAGGAGTGCCGTTGTGGCCGAGTAGAGCAGCCCCCGAGGCCTCTTGCCCCAGAGCCGGCGTAGCGGGTTGCGCGAGCGCGGCGGGGCTACGACATTTGGAACCGTGCCAAAGGTCACGTCCTGCGGGTCGGAGTTATCCGGGAAGCCGTCGTGTGTTTCGGAGATTGACGCAAGCCGCGATGTCGCCTGCACCTGAGCCATGGCCATCAGGCGGTGGAATGCCGGGCCAAGGTGGCCGCTCATCCCCGGCTGCATCATGGTGTCAAGGAGATAGCAGGCGGCCCCAGCCGTCATGTTCTGGCCAGTGTGGCGCGCCGCCATCTCGCAGATTTCAGCGACGCGCTTCATGCCGCCGCTTGATGTCTTGGTTTCCTCATACTCTCGGCTTTGCGCGAGGAACTCGTTGATCAGCACAGCCGGGTAGCGGTCGGCTATGCGGATCAGGATGTCCCAATCCATGCAGTAGTGCAGATCAGGATCGAGGCCACCAACGTCCACCCACGCGGCCCGGTTGAAGAAGGTCGCTGGCTGCAAGATGAAGTCAACGCCCTCACGGAGAGCACGGCGGTTCAACGCCACGCGGCGCCGGGCAAAGGGAATCTTCGCCCCGGTCTTTTCGTCAAGCCGAAACCCGTTCCCGATGTAGAGCCCGCAATGAGGGTGCTGCTCAAAAGCCCGCCCGACAGTCCACAGCGCCTCCGCGCAATAGATGTCATCTGAATTGAGCCACGCCACGATCTGCCCGGTGGCGCGCGCCACGCCCGCGTTGATCGCGGCGGACTGGCCCCCGTCAGCTTCGCTTTGCCAATATGTAATGGAGCCCGCATAGCGCTCGATAATCGAAACGCTTTCGTCGGTAGAGCCGCCGTCCATGACGATCAGCTCAAGGTTCGGGTAGCGCTGGCCGACGATGCTTTCGAGGCATTCGCCCAAGAACCGGCCCTGATTGAACGACGGGACGATGACGCTGATGCGCGGCGGTATCATTCGAGGCCCCATCCGAGCCGGTGAGTTGGATGCTCGGACAGTATCGCAACAATCCTCAACCTGCCAGCCGCCTCCGGGCGGCTTTTTCGTGCTCGGAGCATCCATGAATCTCGCGACGTTCTACGACGCGGTGCGCGCGCCCGTATTCGGGGGGAAACTCTCGCAAAGCCAAGTCGACGGCATGGGCTTTCTGCTGAGCGCCATGGAAAAGGCTCACTGGCCCATCGCGCACGCTGCCTATGGGCTTGCAACTGCTTTCCACGAAACAGCCCGCACGATGCTCCCGATCGCTGAATACGGGAAGGGCAAGGGAAAGGCTTACGGGGTTCCCGACAAGAAGACGGGGCAGACTTACTATGGACGGGGCTACGTCCAGCTCACCTGGCTCTTCAATTACGAGAAGGCGCAGGACGAGCTAGGCCAGCCACTCGTCTCCAATCCTGATCTCGCGATGCGTGCCGACATCGCTGCTGATGTCATGGTGCGCGGCATGCAGGAAGGCTGGTTCACCGGGAAGGCGAACCGGGCCTATCTCGACAAGGCGCCGCCCGATTACGTCAACGCCCGCCGCATCATCAACGGCACGGACAAGGCTGCGCTGATCGCCGGATATGCGACCAAGTTCGAGGCGGCTTTGAAGGCGTCCGGGTATGGCGCGCCTGTCCCAGCCAACACCCCCGACGCCGTCCCGGTCGAGGCCCTCCCGCAGGCGCTCCCAGAGCCACCTCCGGCAACTGTGCGCGTTGAGCCGATCCCCAATCCAAGCTTCCTGTCCCGATTCTTCTCCGCTCTCGCTCGTCGTCTGAAAGGTGCCGCATGAAGAAACATCCATCAGGGCGGCCCATCCGCGCCGTGGAGCGCCGCGATTATTCGATGATGGCCCGGCGCCGGGAAGGCTTTGTTTGCCCGCGCCTGAATGCAGCGGATCCCCCACGCCACGACACCCATGCTGTCGGGTTCATAGAACTGCCGACGCGCGACGATCTCTGGCACGTCACGGAGGCGAAGCGATGAACGACCTCATTCAAGCGCTGGTCAAAGCCGGCGCTCCCGTCCTCGGCACAGTCATCGGCGGCCCTGTCGGAACGCTCGCTGGTGCAGCCATAGGAGCCCTTGCAGAGGCGCTCGGCACTCCTGCTACCCCGGAAGCCGTAAAGGACGCTGTCGAGACGCCCTCGGGCGCTGCCATCGCCAAGCAGGTTGAGGCGGCCAAAGGTCCGGAATTCTATGCGCTTCTCTCCAAGGAAGCGGACAACTACCGCGCCATCATCGACCAAGAGGACAGCCATGGCTGGTTCTACTCAGCGTGGCGCCCGGCCGGCATGTGGCTTGTTCTCGCCATGTGGCCTTTCGCCGTGATCATGGCCCCGATCTTCAAGATCAACGTGCCGATGTCCGATCTCGTCGCGTTCACCGGCTTGTACCTGACGCTCTACATGGGCGGCCACACCGCGAAAAGCTGGTTCGATGCCCATTATGGGGCGCGGCGCTGAAACATCCTGCACACAAGATATAACAGGCGGCACGAAGGCGGCTCTTGCACAGTCGCCCCCGTGCCTGACCACGAGCACCAGACAGAGGCGCCCATGGCTGAGACCTATCAGATGCATGAACCTAACCTGACGCAAGGGGTACGCCCCTGATGCCTCCAGATCGCTTCTCTCAACTCTCGGAAGAGACCAAGGACTTCCTCGCCAATCTCAGGACTGAGGATGTCCATTTGCTGGAGGAGGGGATCAGCTTGGTCCGCTCGATCCGTACCGTGTCAGCCTTCGTGAAATGGCTTCTCGTCGGAACCTTCGGAACCATCGGCGGGACCTGGGCCGCCCTCAAGCTATTCGGCGAAATCCTCGCGTCAATCAAAGGTGCGAAATGACCCGACCACGCTTCCCAATTTCGGCTTGGCTGATACTGCTCGCGGCATGGGCTCTGAGCGCCGTGATGACGGCCTGCCTGATCAGGAATTGGGATTTCGTCGTGAGCGTCTGGAACAAGCTTTCACATTATTAGCTCTGCGGAGCTTTGCCAAATCCGCTGGTAACCCCTGCGGATATTCGAGTGGTTCCTGACCGCTCGGTTCCCTCCCTGATACCACTTGCGCCGCCAGTCCTTCGGGGCTGGCGGCTCTTTTTGCATTTCACCGCCAAGCCCCCGTCAGCCACCCATACACTCCGACGAACACGATGGCCATGAAGGCTATGGCGAGGGTGAAGCCGTTGGGGCGGATCATGGGGGGCCTGACAGCAATAGGCGAAAGCCTGACACAGCCCACCAGAGCGCCGGAAGCCACCAGAGCCAAACTACTTCCGGGTTGAAGATGGCTTGCGGCTTTCCGCCGACCGCTGTCTGAGCGCAGTCCAGAGCGACGATCAGGCAGGCGATGAAAGCCGTCACCCTCATCTACTCCCCCTGCGCCCTGATGGCTGCTGCGATGGCCCACGGCTCGACGTTCGGCCCAGTTGTCGGCGCCTGTCGATGCTCATGCATTGTGAACTCGACCTTGCCCTTGCCTGTTAGCCAGAACGCCTCCTGCGACTGATCCGGGCGCGTCAGGATCACGAACCATTCTCCCTTGTTCATGCGCTCGATATGGCAGAGGACTCCGTTGCCGAAAATCTCGTCGACGCCGCCCTTGTCGTCCAGCCGGATATCAATCGATCCGTCGACCGCGTTGGCCCTTCCACTCGCGAGCGCGGCTTCTGCGGCTAGGGCGCGGGCTTCGGATGTCCGGGCGGCCTCCTGCCAGCACGCGAGGCTGATGGCCCCGGTATCCCTCTCCTCGGCTAGTTCGCGCTCGGCCCGCTCCTTCTCCGCCAGGATCGGGGCGAAGAGGGCGAGCACGGCGCGGGCGGCTTCGTTTGCGCCGTGGAATGTTGGGATGTACCGCTGGATTTCGTCCGCGATGGCGTCGGCGCTCGGCATCCCGGCGGGGGGTGGGGATGACGCTTCCATGTCTGCAAGGGCAGAGTGCTTCACGGCTTCGAAATCGCTGCTCATCCTTCGCGCTCCCCCGCCGCAGAGAGCATGGCGCGGACCTTTTCTAGGCAGGCGTCGCGTTGCTCTGGTGCTGCGTACTCGGCGCGCCCCTCGATCTCGGCAAGCGCCCATGTCAGCGCATCCCGCCACCCCTCAACAGCGCCGGTAGAGCCGGGGCAGGCGGCTTGCAGGAACGGCATGAGGGCTTCCGCCAGCGCTCCGGCTCCTAGGCTGTGGTTGCCGTCAACGCGGCGGATTTCCTGCGCCAGGGCGTCAATCGTCAGCTTCTCACCCATCCCGCTCTCCTGTGCGTGCTTGGCTAAGGGCGAGGCGGCAGGGTCTTGGCGTGTACGGACCATATTCGGCCGTCATGTCGGCTTCCCATTTCGCCTGTGTCCGTTCGGCGTCTCGCACGCTCTCCTGGTAGCAAGGCCAGCAATAATCTGGCGCGTACCGGGGCCGCAGGAACCCGTGGGCGTGACAGACTTTGCAAGCGGCGCCGTCATAATAACCATGCGGCCAATCTCGTTTCGTCAGCCTACTCATCCCCGGAGCCCTCCTTCGGCATGGGGGTGGGGGATTTTGAATTGGCATCCGCGAGGTTCGGGAGGTCGCATTGCAATGTTTCGGCCATGGCGCCCGCCTTCAATGAAACGAAACGGCGCCGCCATTGGCAGCCATGGTGAAAGCCTTCTGCCAATCCTGGTAGAGCTTGTAGAACGGCTCATCCTCTTGGGTCTTCGCGGCCTCATCGAACGCGGCGAAGTCGGCAGCGAGTTTTTTGCTGATGGCCGTCCCGATGACGCCTTCGCAGTCCGAGAAGTGGATAAGCTCCGCGAACGGGCCTTGCGCACCGTTCCAGCAGGCCACGCAATGACTCGGCCAGTCTTTGCCGTATTGCTCGTAGGTGCCCTCGGGATAGCCGGCCAACTTCGCGAGCCGGTCGCGCCACATGTTGTACCCGCCATAGGAGCCCGCTCGAAAGCCATGGCTTCCCACTGCCTTGTAGACCCCGTGGTCTTCCACATCGTCAGCGCGACCTGGGAAATCAGGATTGATGTGCGCCACGAAGTCGTAGTCGTCGTAATCGACGGTTTCGAGCTTCTGGTTATAGACCTCGCCGTCGATGTATTTCACTTCGTCGATCTTGGTCAGGCTTTCATATGCGGTGATATCGAGGCCCATCAGTAGTTCTCCTGATCTTGGGGTGGATTTACAGAACCGCTGCTAGGTTCTGGCCGGACACTCGCGGATGCCAACATCAGGTCCCCTCATCCCTTCCTCCCCTCGGTCGCTGGCGCTAGGGCGGCGGCTTTTGCATCCGACTCTGCCGCGTCGTTGTGGAACTGGCCCGCCACCCATCGTTCGGCAAGCTCTTCGAGAGTGTAGGACCAATTGCCGTCCCAACGCTGCCGAGCAAGGTGGATCAGATAAGGCAGTGCTCGCACGCTCTCCACCGTGGCGGGCGTGGGATGCGCGTAGAGGTAGGCGTCGAATGGCGTGACGCAGTCGGTGCCGTCTTTTGGGTCGTTCTCGTTAAGCCAATCTCGCCGCCACTGATCAA
>Ga0255338_1002096_pt1 | contig 31988 bp, 29 predicted proteins | sample MeOH1_35cm_T4_19_FD_203715 | JGI IMG/M metagenome (GOLD analysis project Ga0255338, IMG submission 203715) | Sandy soil microbial communities from University of British Columbia, Vancouver, Canada - MeOH1_35cm_T4_195 | ecosystem: Engineered > Artificial ecosystem > Sand microcosm > Unclassified ... | reverse complement strand
ACCGAGAGAGGCTACGAAACAAATCAATGCGATGGAAAGGGCCGCATGGGGCGCGCTTAGAAAAGACTTAAAGTGATGAAAGCCGAGGGTGATGAATACGGCTGCTCCGCGTACGAAGTTCGGGACCGTAGTGCTGACGGTGCCGCGGATGTTCGTGCCGAACTGTTCCGCAGAGGTCGTAATGAGAACCGCCCAGTAGCCAGCGCAGATGCCCAAGCCAAAGCACAAAATATAGAGCGCGTCCGGCGTAAAGTAAGCGCCACCCAAAATGTAAATCAGGGTGAGAGCCAGTGCCGAGCTGATAAAAATTAGGAGTGATTTTTTGCGGCTTTTAAGAAGCTGACTCAAAAGTCCAGAAAGCAAATCCCCAAAGGTGAGACCGATCGTTCCATAGAGAAGGGCATTGCCGGCGCTGACATCACCTTGCACGCCTAAAGATTTCGCAATCTCGGGAGCGAAAGTAAAGAGGATACCGGTCATAAAATAGATCGGTACGCCAACGAGAATGCATGCGAGATACTTAAAAAACTTTTCTGAAGCTAGCAGAGACTTGAAAATGCCGGCGCTGTTTTCTTTGCTCTTATGAAACATCTCGGATTCGCGCATTTGAAATCGCGTCGCGAGCAGACCCAATCCCATGACACCGCCGAGGATGTAAGCATAGTTCCACGGAATTTTTTGGCCGATAAGGGCCGCGGTCACCGAGCCCAGAAGACCGAGTGTCGCCACCATGGTGGTGCCCCAGCCGCGGTCTTTTTGCGGCAGCGTTTCGACAACGAGGGTGATGGCAGCACCGAGCTCACCCGCAAGGCCGAGGCCCGTAATGAAACGGCAGAAAGCATAAGCATCCAGAGTCGTAACAAAGGAATTCGCAATATTGCCGAGAGAGTAAAGCAGGATCGAGCCAAAGAGCACGCTCAGGCGGCCCTTTTTGTCGGAAAGAAATCCCCACAGCAAACCGCCGATCATCATGCCGATCATTTGCATATTATAAAGATAAATGCCGTTGTTGAGGATGTCTTCGGCAGTGCTGATGCCCATGGCTTTGAGACTCTCGACACGAACGACGCCGAAGAGAGTGATGTCAAACATATCCACGAAGTAGCCGAGGGCAGCCACCCACACGGTCCAATTGGTCAGAACATTTTTATTGATTTTCATGACAGCAATTTTTGCCTAGCTGTCGGGATTTTACAAATACAAATCGGTTACTTTTTCGCAAGCAGGCGACGCGCTTTTTTCAAAGCCTTGTTGCAATCGTTCTTGCTGGAGTAGGTGGTGATGACAAAACGGCCCTCATCTTCTTGCGGGCAGACGTAACCCTGTTTGTACTGCGCGCATTTAGAATTCATGAGCGTCGTGTTCAGTGGACGGCAGAATTCTTTGCGAGAAATACTGATCATTTCGTTTTTTGCCGGAACCGTGGAAGTAAAAATCCACGGTGTATCGGCTGCCAACGCCTGTATAGAGTAAAAGCTCGTGAGCATGGAGAGAACGATCCGTTTTATGTTCATAGAACACAGTTATAGGCGATAGAGCGGAGAAAACCCACTGTCAGTATTATAACAGGGAGTTTCTTCAAAGAGGGGGCCTCAGCCCCGCTTAAAATCGCATCTGTATGGTGATCATCGGAGTCAGGCCCGAATCCAAAGCTTTTGTGGAAAGCTCGGTGGCATCGTAATCTTCGCTGGAATTCAGGCGATTCGTCTTGGCTTGTTTAGAGTAGCTCACGGATCTGTAGATAAGACTCGGGCCAATTTCAAAGTGCGAGCCCAAGGCGTAATTATAACCGAGGGCTGCTTGAAAGCCGGAGCCATTGGTGTTCTTAATCGTCGTATCTCCGGTCGCAGCCCCCGTGGAGTCCACATACTTGCGATCCACTTGGCGAGTCGAAGAAAGGAAGTACGTCAAAAGTACGCGCCAGTTGCCGAAGTTGTATCCCACTGTCGGGCCGTATTCTGATTTCTGCGTTTTTTCGTTGAGACCCTCCAAGCCGCCATTCACAGCATCCCGGCTTGTGGTGATGCTATACATATTGTAAGTCAAGCCGATGATGAATTGGCTTGAGAACGTATAGCCGAGTGTCGTGCGCGTATCGAAACCTAAGCCGCTTTCGGTAGCGACTTGAGTGTTGTCGCCGGGAGTGAGGCTTTCGACGTCATTTTTATTCACATACACGGGAACAAAAGTTTCATCGAAGAAAAAACCGCTGGCATTTCCAGGAGCAGCGAACGATGGCAGTGAGGACAAGATGCAAAAAGATGCTAACAAGAACGGGAGGAATGGGAATTGTTTCATAATATCTCTCTCACTTTGGTACGTTCTATTTTAGACAAAGCGAAATCGAATACAAGACCAGGAAACTGCGCCAATCTTGGAAACTAAAAGCCCCGCTTATAATTCCAATAACCGGTTCTATGATCGTGATAAAATTAGGGGTGTTAGCAAACTCTCTCATCCAGGACGTGTTTTTCACAAAGGAACGTTTATGTTGGCTATTAGCAAGCAAGCTATTACAGCACTTGGTCTAGTTGGTTTCCTTGTATTTGCAGTGGGTTGTAAGGAAGATAAACCCTGTGCAACAACGGTTGAGGAAACCGTCTCCCTTCAGCCCGTGAAGGGCTCAAGCCGTCTATTACTGTCTGTAGATAAGCTGGATTTCCTCGCAGATTCTACTATTGATTGGGAAGATATCGAGCTTGAACTCACAGTCGCTGGTAAACACTCTGCTCAAGAAAATGTTTGGCTGTCTTTCAACGGCTTCAAATTCAGTCGCAAAGATGGACGTCACGCTTTAGAAGACATGACTTACACCAAACGCAAGAATTCTTCTGCGGGAATTTTTAAACTTCACAAAATGTACCTGAATGGTGCTGAACCTTTCCATATGTTCTTGGCGCGTATTAAGAAAAACAAAGGGGTGTTGCAGGTTCATGTCTTTGGTAAAAAACTTGAAATTGTTTCGGCGCAAATTACTTTCAAAGGGAAGTCTTATATTAAGTGCCCTAGCACTTCACCAACTCCAGGCAGTACTCCAACACCGACTCCGACACCAACAGCGACTCCAGTTCCGGTAGAGCCTGACACCAACATCGACTCGATGGATCCGTCTAAATCTCCGACGGCCTCAACCAGCATTTCGTTCTCGTTCTCAAGCAGCACAGAAGGAAATACATTCTGGTGTTCGCTCGACGGAGCTACCGCAGAGAAATGTAATTCTCCACAAAGTTATTCAAACCTTTCAGCTGGAGCGCATAGCTTTAAGGTCTACGCGCAAAGCCCTCAGGGACTTTCTGACAGTACGCCTGCCAGTTATAGCTGGAAGATCGACAACGTTGCTCCTTCCGCGAGCATTACAAATAGTTCGTCTTTGCAGACTTTGACAAACTCACGTGATATCAGTTTTGAATTTGCATCGAGCAAAGCGAATTCGACCTTTAAGTGCAGCCTCGATGGCGCGACAGCCGTCTCTTGTAGTTCGCCGCAAGCTTATGGAGCGTTGGGCGAGGGCGTGCACGTATTTACAGTCAATGCGACGGATTCATTAGGTAACGTGGGAAAAAATCCTGCGAGCTTCCGTTGGACCGTCGATGCGACGGCTCCGGTTGCAAGTTTTATTGATATCACTCCAGCAGAATCCGTCAGCAATAGCACTGGAAAGAACTTTACATTTGTTGCTGATGAAACAGCGGACTTCCAATGCTCGTTGGATAAATCCAGCTTTGTAGTTTGTGCCTCGCCAGTCAGTTTAAATGGCTTAGTCGACGGCAACCATTGGTTCGAGGTTCGCGCAATCGATGCTGCCGGCAATCAGGGGCTTGCGATCAGTTACTCTTGGACTGTAGATACCGAAGCTCCCTCTCTCGTATTGGGGACGATAAATCCACTAGCGGGATTGACGAATGCAAAAAATATCTCTGTCGAATTCGGTACGGGTGAAGCTGCGAAAATCTATTGCAGCTTCGATGGAGCTCCTGCTGCGGAATGTACTTCTCCGTTTGTGGCGAAGGATTTGAGCGAAGGTGATCACTCGTTAGTGCTCAGTGCGGTGGATGACGCTGGCAATGTCGGCGGTCCTGTTCAGTTGCAATGGAGCATGGACTTCACGGCGCCTGTGATCAGCTTTGGTGATATTCTTCCATCAGCGGCCAGCCGCCTGAATGTGGCGAGTGTGCAGCTGCCGGTGAATGTGCCTGCGGGCGCGACTCTGTATGCTTCGATAAATGGCGGAGCGGCAAACCTTGCGCAAACTCCGATTGTCTTAAATGGTTTGAGCGAAGGTGATTACTCTGTGTCGGTGTATGCAGTGGACAGTGTGGGCAATGCCTCTTCGCCGATCACGCATCAGTTTACGATCGATATGACGGCACCGGTGGCTTCTTTGATTTCTCAGATTTCAAAAGATCCAACAAATGCCGATCACAACTCCTTCGAGCTTTTTTCGAATGAAGAAGGCAGCTTCGAGTGTGCGATGGACAATGCCGGCTTCGAAGCTTGTACAAGCCCAAAAGAGATTTCCGGTCTGGCGGATGGTGCGCATACATTCCAAATGCGTGCGCGGGATTTAGCCGGTAACCTTGGTAGCGCAGTTTCCTACTCGTGGGTGGTGGATACAAAACCTCCTGTCACGAACGTGGACGGCTCGAACAACGGTGATAGTGCAACAATGACGATGACGGCGGATGAGCCGGGCGTGACTTATATCTGCTCAATGGACGGCGCGCCTTTGGCGTCCTGTGCTTCTGTGATGAGTTACTCGGCTCTGAGTTTGGGTTCTCACAGCTTCTTAGCGAAAGCGGTGGATGCTGCTGGTAACGAAGATCCAGTCGGAGCGACTTATCAGTTTAATGTGGTTAAACCGATTAAGACTTCCATCACGGGCGTGACTCCAGGCGAGTCTCCAAACAATCAGCCGACGATTGCATTTACATTTGTAGCGGATCAGGCGAATGCCACATTCAAATGTTCGTTAGATAACGGCGCTCTTCAAGTTTGTTCTTCGCCGATGACGTACACGGGAATCGGTGACGGCACCCACAAGTTTGTTGTTAAAGCCGTCGATGCTTTCGGCAATATGGATGCGACCGGTGCTTCTTATACTTGGACGATCGACCTCGCGGCTCCTGTCGTCGGCACGTTCACTCTGTCTGCGACAACGAATACGATCACAGTGACATGGACGACGAACGAGCCGTCGACGGCGCAAGTCCTCTATGGTGTGGGCACGAATCTCAATCAGGCCACTGCGGAGTCTGCGGATTTCTCGACGACTCACACAGTAAAACTTGTGGGACTTTCTGCGAATACCACTTACTCAGTGCAAGTTGGCGGCCGCGACAGTGTTGGCAACATATATAGAAGCAGTACGAAGACGGTGAAAACGAGCCGATAAGTTTTTTGAATTGCGGCGCGTTGATAAATGTTGACTTTAATTTGAGCAAAGAGCTCAGAAAATGTAATGGACTCCATTAGTTTTCATTATTTAGCGCGCCTGCTTGTTGTTAGAATCGAGATGAGGTTCCAAACTGGAACTAGGATTCCTTGACAGACATTTTCACTTTTTTCTTAGAATTTTCAGTCAATGAAAATACCAAAAGTTTTCTTGCATCTGGTTCCAAAGTGGAATCTGATTCTTGCCCAAGAAGGATTTCATAAGAAATCCATGGAATGGGGGGGATCATGAAATTGCAGGTACGTGCAATCGGTGCATTAGGTTTAGCGGCGTTCGTTTCTCTGGCTCTTTCAAGCGGAGCATTCGCAGCCAGTCGATATCTCGTGGTGATGAAATCGACTCAATCTTTCAAAACAGCGAACACAGTCTTATCAAGCAAGGGCGCATTCAAAGGATTTGGATTCGGCTCTAACTTTGCTCAATATAGTTCTGTGAAAGCAAACGTGGTGAACAGCCTCGATAATATCAACACTCTCGTGTTGGAAGGTGACGATGCTGAAATCGCAAAATTGAAAAACAACATCGACGTAGCTTTTGTCGAAAAAGAAGTTTTTCATCCAGCGCCAAAACCAATGAAGGGTTTTGTTTCTTTCTCTAAAAAGCCTTTGCAAGCAGCTCCTGGCTTCGATTCTAAACAAGGCATGCCTTGGGGTATCGGCGCCGTGAAAGCTCACGAAGCTTGGCAGGCAAGTTCTAATAAAGGTGCGGGCGCACGTGTTTTGGTTCTTGATACAGGAATCGATGCGGAACATCCGTCTTTGAAGCCGAACTTTGAAAAAGGTCAAGACTTCACAGGCGAAAGCGATGGTTCTGACTTCTCTGATAAAGTCGGTCACGGAACTCACTGCTCTGGCACGATTGCGGGCGCGGAAGATGCTTCTGGCTTCTCCGGCGTGGCTCCTGAAGCAAAACTTTTGATGGGCCGTGTATGCTCTGAACAAGGTTGCAGCAACGTTTCTATCGCTGCCGGTATCAACTGGGGTATTCAAGAAAAAGTCGATGTGATTTCGATGTCTTTGGGCGGTATGTGGTCCACTCCGGCGGAACGTTCTGCGGTCGCAGCTGCGGATGCAGCGGGTGTGACGATCGTGGCAGCCTCTGGTAACAGCTGTGACAAGGCGACTGGCAACGGTTGCTCTATGGTCAGCTACCCAGCAGCTTTGCCAACGGTGATTGCGGTTGGCGCGATCAACAGCAAGTTGGAAAAAGCAGACTTCTCTCAATACGGCCGGGAGCTTGCAGTTGTCGCTCCGGGCGTGGATGTGATCTCTTCTGTTCCTCAAGGAACTGGCCGTCTTTCTGAAGTGTTCGTGACGATGAAGGGTCAACGCTCTAAAGTTACAAGCACTACTTTCCAAGGTGCAAAAGAGCTGGCAGTGGCTGCAGATGTTGAGTTGGTTGATGCGGGCCTCGGTAAACCAGCGGATTTCGCTGGCAAAGATTTGACTGGTAAATACGCTTTGATCAGCCGTGGTGAAATTCCTTTCTCTGAAAAAGTTCAAAACGCAATGGCAGCTCACGCTGCGGGCGCGATCATCTACAACAATGCTCCTGGTTTGATCCACGGTGCTTTGACTCAAGATGGTTCTGTTTTGGATATCGCTGTAGCGATGGTTGAACAAGACATCGGGACTGCTTTGAAAGCAGAATTGACTGCAGGTCAGCCAGCATTGGCTTCGATCACGACTTTGAAAACAGACTACGCAAGCTTCGATGGAACGTCGATGGCGACTCCGCACGTAGCGGGTGTGGCAGCTCTCGTGAAGGCAGCAAATAAAAACCTAAAGCCTTCTGAAGTGAAAGACATCTTCAAGAAAACTGCGACTGTATTGACAGGCGACAACTCTCAAAATCAATTGGGATCTGGTCTTGTGAATGCAGAAGGTGCGGTCCAAGCGGCAATGGGCCAAACTCCAAGCCAAGGTCAAAATTAATCTTGCTGAGTAAAAATTGAAATGCAGAAAGGGTCGGGTTCTCCGGCCCTTTTTGTTTTTGGAGCCACAGTTCGTAAACTCGAGAAAACTTGATTAAGTTTTAAGCAAAAAATCTGCTAACAAGTGAGATTCTCACGCAGATTTATGTTTTTTTATTCTTACGGCTTTTCAAATAGTTTCAGCGGTTGCAGTATGAGAAAATATGACATCTCATCTTCCTCAAATTATTCAAGACCTTGCGTTGATTCTGGTCGTTGCGGCCGTTGTGAGTCTCACTTTTAAAAAATTGCGTCAGCCTGTAGTGCTTGGATACTTGGTGGCCGGCATGTTGGTGGGACCTCATCAATCTTGGTTTCCTTCGGTGGGGGATTTGGCCGGGATCAATGTGTGGGCCGAGATCGGTGTCATCTTCCTTTTGTTTGCGATTGGGCTCGAGTTTAGTTTTCGCAAGCTCATGAGCGTGGGTACTTCGGCCGGGATCACTGCCGCCTTTCAAGTGACCGTGATGGTGCTCTTGGGATTTGTGGCCGGTGAAGCTCTTGGCTGGGATTGGATGAATAGTCTTTTCTTGGGTGCCGTGATTTCGATTTCTTCGACAACTATTCTGGTGAAAACTTTTGATGAACTTGGTTTGAAAGGGCGGCGCTTCGTCAGTCTCGTAGTTGGCATTTTGATTTTTGAGGACTTGGCCGCCGTTCTCTTGATGGTTTTACTTTCGACCTTGGCGATCAGCCGTGAGTTTCAAGGTGTGCAGCTCTTAGAACAAATGTCGCGCTTGGTGTTTTTCTTGTGCCTGTGGTTTATGGTGGGCGTGTTTGTTTTGCCAAATTTAGTAAAACGCATTCGCTTGCTGTTGAATCCCGAAGCCGTGTTGATTATTTCCCTGGGGCTTTGCTTTTTGATGGTCGTACTTGCGAGCAAAGCGGGGTTCTCTCCGGCTCTGGGGGCCTTCGTGATGGGCTCGCTTTTGGCAGAGACCAGTGAAGGTGAGCGTATTGAGCATGTCGTCACTTCCGTCAAAGATTTATTCTCAGCGGTTTTCTTTGTTTCGGTGGGGATGTTGATTGATCCAAAAATTTTAGTAGATCAGTGGTTCATAATTCTTGTAATGACCGTGGTCTTGGTTCTGGGCAAAGTTTTCAGCGTGACTTTCGGTGCGCTGATCTCTGGTCAAAACTTGAAGACCTCGTTGCAATCGGGATTGAGTCTCGCGCAGATCGGGGAGTTTTCGTACATCATCGCGGGCCTGGGTGTGACGTTGAAAGTGACCAATGAAATTCTTTATCCGCTGGCGGTGGCGTTGTCGGTCGTAACGACGTTTACAACACCCTACATGGTTCGCGGAGCTGACGGGATCTACTCATGGGTCGAGAAGGTCCTGCCACTTCATGTGCGGAAAGCTTTGGACACCTATAGCCTCTTGCCTCCCGCAGGTGGGAACTTGAAAACACGCCGTGAATATCTGAAGAATTTTGCTTTGAAGATGTTGCTAAATACTGTGATCATCATTGCGATCTTTTTGGCGATGTCGCAAGGGGTTTTGCCTTGGGCCCGAGAACGGATTGGTAATAGTCTGACGACGACATTGATTTGCATTATTGTGACTTTGTTTTTATCGGCGCCATTCTTTTGGGCTCTGGTCTTCAGTAAAGTTGAAGGATATTCGTTTTCTGTGATTTGGAAAAATCGTGCAGCTCGCTCGTCGATTTTGTTTTTGTCTTTGTTCCGGGTCGTCTGGGGATTGATTTTGCTATCGGCACTGATCACGCAGTTTATTCCAGAAGTTTTTGCGATGGTCGTGATTCTTTTGGCGCTCTCAGTGTTTGTGCTCTTGATGTACAATCGTCTTGAAAGACTCTACGGTGCGATTGAAGGTCGTTTTCTGAGTAACTTGCATCGCAAAGGGCAGGAAGAAAAACTCGCGCAAGAGCAGAAAGTGGCGAGGTATGAAATGCCGCCGCTAGCTCCTTGGGATGCCCACTTGGTCGAGTTCATTGTTCCACAGGAGGCCAACTATGTGGGTCTGCATCTAGAACAACTTTCGATTCGCGAAAAGTATGGGGTGACGATTGCGCTCATCCGTCGTGGCAATCGCCGTATCACGGCGCCCAGTAGAAACGAAATGTTGATGCCGATGGATCATATTTTTGTGATCGGAACCGATGAACAGCTCTTAAAATTTAAAAAGTTCTTGGATGTTGAAAAAACGCCAGAAGAAGCTGCGGCCGCTGGCCGAGATTATACATTAGAGCAGTATGTGGTTTCCGTGCAGTCCGCGTTTATTGGTAAATCCATTCGCAATTCAGGTCTTCGCGAAGCGACCAAAGGCATCGTCGTCGGCGTGGAACGCTCGGGAAAACGGATTCTCAATCCTGATTCCGCGCTCACGATTGAGCCCGGAGACTTACTGTGGATTGTGGGCGATCGTCGCCTGATCAAAACTCTTACTTAACTGGTATACTTTGCGCGTGCTGGAAGACGTTTCGCGGGTCCAAGGCTTTTTTGATTTGCTGAAGGCGCGCAAAATTGTCTCCCCAATAAGCAGTTCCGAAATCCTTGATATCGGTGTCGCAATAGTTGATGTAGGATGAGCCTGAAACAAAAGGCTTCATGCTGTCATGGAATTTTCTGATCAAAGCGATGCGAGCATTGTTATCAGCCGCCTTGTCCCAGTTTGAAGAGTATTTCAAAGAGCACAGTGTTCCTTTACGATGAGCGAAAGCGCCATCTGCCGAGGTCTTATCATTGATAGTGCCGCCGTAAGAATCCAAAGTGACACTCACTTTGCCGGCTGGATACTCAGTGAGGAGTGTTTTTAATCCGTCATCGCTGATGGAATTTTTAATATAGTCACATTTCACTTTGCGGAATTTCGGTTCCCCTTCAGCGCCGCCAGCGAAGTAGTGAGCTCCATCGATGAAGGTCATTGCCTTCGTGCGTACGTTTTCCGCTTTTTTTACGGTTTGCATTTTCTTAAGCGCAGAATCGAGCTCCGCCATACTGCCGGCGGATTGGCCTTTGCATTTTAGGTTGATACTGCCATCTTGATTTTTAGTAACAGATAACAACGATGTAATTGTGTTAGGCAAGTTCGGTGCCCATTGCAACCAAGCTTGCATTATAGAAACCGCGACGGAAACATTCACGGTCCACTCCATACCAAAGGCAATGACATTTGCAAGCGAATGAGTTTTGTAAGTCAGCTTGGTGATGACGCCGAAGCTGCCGCCGCCACCACCGCGAGAAGCCCACAAGAAATCAAAATCCTGCGTACTGCTAGCAGTTCTGATCGTACCACCGGCATCGACGTATTCAGCTTCCATAAGGCTATCGCAAGCCAAACCAAAGTTACGTGCTGAGAGCCCATAGCCACCACCTGTGGTGTGACCCGAAATGCCAACCGTCGGGCAAGTGCCGGCAGGAATCACAAGCTTGTGAGGAGCCAAGGATTCATAAACTTGGCCCAGTAAACCACCGCCACCTACTTGTACAAGCTGGCGGTCTTGAGAAACTTCAATTTGATTCATCAGACGTAAATCAATAACCAGGCCTTGGCTTTGTGAAAAGCCTTCGTAGGAGTGGCCGCCGCATCTCATCGCCAAGGGAACATCATTCGCTTGCGCCCAATTTAAACTTTCGGAAACTGCTTTGGGAGTTTTGCAAAGAACGCGCACCAGAGGCGTCAGCATCGTTCGGCGATTGTAAGCCCATTGATATTTTTGAAAGTCGGAACTTTCTGGAACCAAAACAAGTCCGTCTTGCGGGCTCAAGGCGTCCTGCAAACTCTTAACGGAAACTGCCTGGCCCAAAGAGTTTTGGATAAAGAGGGTTTGTAAAAGGCCACTCGCCAAGAGGGACTGGGCGGCCAATGCTCCAGAAAATTGAAGAAATTCGCGTCTTTTCATAGAGAAGGGCTACTTCAAGCCCTGTGCCGTGGGTGGGTGAGCTTAAAAGCTATTTATTGCAAATGGGCCTCGTTATAAAGAGACCTTCCAAAGAATGGCGATCGCTGGCTAAAGCCTGGCCATGGGGTGAGAGTTGGAAAGAGAATTGCTATGGACTAGTACACTTGAATGATCTCGTTTCAATGAGAATTTAAAGGACTCGAAATGCTCAAAATCGTGCTTCTGATCAGTATATTAACAGCAAGTCTTTCTTGGGCTATGCCTTCTGTTGAAACGGGGTTTATTCAAGCAACTCCTAAGATCATGCAGGTTTTTAATATCTTTGGAGATGCGACAAAAACTCAATACATCAAGGATCAATTAAAAACGCCCATTGCAGCAAATGCCGATCCGAAGGCAATTGCGACAAGAAAATTGATGGAGATTTTGGTAAATCCAACAACGAATCCAAATCAGCCTCAGACCATAAAGGCCATTTTGGAGTTATACGCCGATGTGAGCCTTCCTGAGACCAGTAAGAATTTAAAATTGGGCAAACTAGAGGCTCTCTCAATTTACTCCTACTCGACGGACGATTATAAGACAATCAATCCTGAGCTTCGTAAGGTCCAGCCTTCGGGAGAAGCGCTTGCTTATTCTGCAATGGTAAATGCCTCGTTAGATAAGCTACCTCCTTTTGTGGGTTTGGCAAAGCGGGGAGCTAATCTTCCCGATTCGGAGCTCGATAAAATGGTTGTAGGAAATATCGTGGAATTCGCCGCATTTACAAGTGCCACTGCTGATCTATCGCTTAAAAACTTCGAAAAACGCCATCGTATGATGATTCGCTCAAAAAAGGGTCGAGATATTTCGAATCTTTCCGCAAACCCACAGGAGCGAGAAGTGTTATTTAAAGCGGGATCTAAGTTTAAAGTTATTTCCGTTAAGCAGAACGCTCCTTTGGGTGGCTTCACGGCTGACATTCAAATTGAATTAGAAGAACTTTAGATCCATCATCATCATCATTATTATTAATGATGGTAATTATACATTATTATGTATTTCAGTAATGAAAAGAAAATGACATAAGTAGTCCAGAAGGAGCGAGCACAAAGCTTGTTCTGAAAGGAAGGGATCTTATGAGGTCATTCGTCATTACGTTTATAGCCTTATTTTCTTTGAGTGCTTATGCGGATCTTGAGTGCCGTAGCGCCGAGGCACCACAGTATCGAATCATCACGAAAGGGGAATCTCCAGCGATTCTTCAGGTTGAAGAGGGCGGAAAAGTGATTCACAAGAAAGCTGTCGTTGTTTCCTATCTGCCGAAATCCGTGGACATGATGTCGCCTCAATTTATGAATAAGCGAAGAGCGACCGCGAGTTTGTTTCTCTCGGTTTATCAGAGTGAAGATGCCAAGGAAATCCTTGCCATTTTTAGTGAAGGTTCCTTTTTGCCGGTTGTTCCAAATTTACAACTTACTTGCCAACGTATTTAGTTCTAAAAATTGAGGGGGTTTTTATGAAGTCATTGTTTTTAGTGTTAGGTCTTTTGATGTCTACACAGAGTTTTGCGGGGAATTTGATTATCAAAAAAATCGAATGCGGGAATCCCGTGAGGAAAGAAGACGCCAAGGTCGTCATTGAGAGGGTGGAAGATGAGCGAGACATCAGTTTTCAGGTCACTCATCTCGGTAAGCAGAAGGACTTTTTCATGCAATGCATGTTTAATGGCGCAAACCTCCCGAGCTTGATTTCGTGCGATGGTGAGACTGCAGAAGGCGCCGCAGTGATTGTGAACGTTTCCAGCGCTGATGGGGTTCTTAACATGGGCAATTTGACGATCGGTGGTGTTCACACGACTTTGCGTTGCAGTGCCTCGCGGTTCTAAGTATTGGCACATGAATTTTATATAAGTTCTTCTAAAAGTCTTAGGTGGCCCGAGCCTTCCCAAGGTATATTTATGACCTTCGTTTGGGAGACCGTATGCAAGAACCAAATCCATACAAGTGGACCCTAAGACTTTTAAAAATCCAGATTTACTTGCCGTTGTTCATGTCAGCAGCTTTTGTGGTCCTTATTCTGTTAAAGGTACTTCCGAATGCATATGGCTTATTATTTGTTGCGGCTTTGTTCTTAGCCTATAGCTTTGTTGCCGACGTTGTTCTCAAAGGCATAAAAAATAAAAAAGAGTTTGCTTGGATTGCCGCCGTTATTTTTGTGGTTCTTTGTCTGCCATCCCTGGTGATGCCACTAGGAATAATGAGCCTTGTAGAGCTCTTTGATGAAGAAACTAAGCAAAACTACTTTAAAAAGACAGTCAACTTGGGGACCCCGGAGGACCCACTCTATTCTCATCCTGTCCCTAAACGCGGTGACAACTCGACAGTGAAGGCAGCGCTAATTTGTGGAGTGATCGTAGTCCTTATCATCGTCTACGCGGGTTTTGGCAGTAAGTTTTCGACGACAATGAATGTCGACCAGAAACTATCTCCGCGACAGCTGTACCAAATGGGGGCGGAGTGCAACTCCAAAGGCGATACGGATTGCAGTATCGCCGTCTTTCAAAGAGTTCTCGAAATGGATCCCAAGGACATGACAGCGCTTGCGAACCTCGGCATGGCCCAGGCGCGAGCCGATCATAATGAAGATGCGGTGGCGACGCTGAAAAAATATTTCGACCGTGGTGGCCAAGCCATCGATGCCATGGCTTACTATGCGCAGGCATTAAATAATCAAGGTCGTCAGACAGAGGCCTTAAGCTGGTACGCTCAAACTCTCGCGCAGAGCCCAAACCTCATCGATGTCGTCGAAAGTATGGTGAAGATCTTGGCGGCGCAAAGCCGCTATCAAGAAGGCTTGGATTTAGTCGATCATTTCATCGAGAAGAATCCTTCCGCAGCCGAATCATTGCAGTCACAACGCGATTTCCTGATGGAAAAAGTCCGGGTGACTCAAGAGACCACGATCTGATAAAGTTCCTTCATGACCGCAAATGAAGTTCAAATCACCGACGAAGTCCTCGGCTCCGGCAAAGAAGCCGGAAAGGGGGCTTTGTGTTTTGTGCACTATGAAGGTTTTCTCGAGGACGGGACTAAGTTCGATTCTTCTTATGATCACGGCCGCCCGTTTGAATTTGTTCTCGGTTCTAAAAAAGTCATCGTCGGTTGGAGTCAAGGAATGATGGGGATGAAAGAGGGCGGGAAGAGAAAGATCTTTGTGCCTGCTCATTTAGCTTATGGGGAACGCTCCATTGGCAAGTTCATAAAACCACACTCCAATTTGATTTTCCATGTCGAGATGCTCGAAGTGCGGCCTCGCGAGTAAGCCTTAGATTCCCCAGCGAATAAAAAACTTCGCAAGCTTCACTTTCCACGGCGAGTATGGCGGATAAATCACCGCCATCATTTTTCCAAGCCAGGTTTGTTTCAGTACAGCCTTCGAATGCGAGAAGGTTTTAAACCCGTGATAGCCATGATAGTTGCCGAACCCACTTTCGCCGACGCCGCCGAAAGGGAGATAGTGATTGGCAAAGTGCAGAAGCACGTCGTTCACGCAAACGCCGCCGGAGCTGGTGGAAGTTAAAATCGTTTCGATATCTTCTTTGGAGTGGCTGAAAATATAGAAAGCCAGAGGCTTTGGTCTTTGGTTGATGAGGTCGAGTGCTTCGTGCAATTCATCATATTTTAGCACCGGCAGCAAGGGACCAAAAATTTCTTCGATCATAACATGGGAGTTGACCGGGACATCTTCAATCACTGTCGGGGAGAGCGTATTTTTTTGAAAATCGAATTGACCGCCGGTGATCAATTTTGCGCCTTTTGACAAAGCGCTATTGAACATCTGACTCAGTCGTTGCAAATGCTGACTGTTTATCACGCGGGCGAGGTCTTTTTCGGGATTGCGATAGAGGTCCTCGATTTGCCCTTTGAGCTTTTCAATAAATTCGGCGTAAATTTCTTCGTGGACTAAAAGATAATCTGGGGCCACGCAGGTTTGGCCAGCATTGACGAATTTTCCCCACACGATTTTTTGCGCGGCAATCGAGAGGCTCGCGGTGTTGTCGATAATCGCCGGAGATTTTCCGCCGAGCTCCAGGGTTACGTCACTGAGATGTTGGCTAGCGGCATTCATGACGATTTTTCCAACGGCGGTGCTGCCAGTGAAAAAGATGTGATCAAAGGGCAGAGTTAAAAGTTCCTGAGCAACTTCTTTACCCCCTTGAATCGTTAGAACTTGATTGGCGGGAAAAATTTCGGAAAGTAAAGACTCCATCAGCTCGCTGGTTTTGGGTGTCATTTCTGACGGCTTTAAAATCACACAATTTCCAGCAGCGAGGGCTGCCACCAGGGGAATCATCGCGAGATTAAATGGATAATTCCAAGGAGCGATCACGAGGACCACACCTTTGGGTTCAAAGTGAATAGTGCTTTTGGAGCCTGTGAGAAGTTTTGGTGTCGGCACTTTTTGTGGTTTGGTCCATTTGCCGAGTTTTTTAAGCGCATAGCGAATCTCTTGTAAGACCGGATAGATCTCGGTCATCAGCACTTCCATTTCGGGCTTGCCGAAATCCGCAAACATCGCATCGCAGATTTCTTTTTGCTGGGACTCAATGGCCAGTTCGAGTTTTTTAAGTCCGTCTTTGCGCTCCGAGAGAGGAGCTGTTCGCCAATAGTGGGTATTCTTCTTTTGGGCTAGGAAAAGCTGTTCTATTTTCATCCTCCAAGGCTATCAAAGAAACCCAGTCCTTCCAAACATTTAGTAGTGGGCTAGGATGGTTAAGAGCTTCCATATTTATGCCGATAAAGAGGTATGAGTCCAAAGCGTTTCGGTCTCTGTCTCATTATGATACTAGGGTTGGGAGCCACCACGGCTTGTTCCAACTCTGTTCCTATGGTCGAGAGCTTGATGTCTCCGTCGACTCCGGCCGAGCCCAAAAATGCAAAAAACTTCCTGCAACTCAGTGCTGCCTCGACCAAGCAAAGTGTCGGCAACGGATATAAAGGCACTTTGCGCGTGAGCCAACCGACAGGACAACTCAAAGCGGTCAGTTCGGGTGGATATAAACTCAATGGCACCGTGACTTTACAGCGCTAGTTTGGCAGTATTCTTTCATGGCGCATTTTTCCCATATTCTTGTAACTCATCAGTACGAAGCCGAAGATCTTCTCAAGCTTTTATCCAAAGGAAAAAGTTTCGAGGATCTCGCGCGCCGCTTTTCGAAATGTACTTCGGCAACGAAGGGCGGCGACCTGGGGGATTTGCAGCCAGGCCGCGCCGATGAGGATTTTGAAGAGGCCGCTTTCGTTTTAAAGCCGGGGCACTATAGCTCCAAACCTGTAAGAACCAAGTTTGGTTATCATATCATCCTTCGCAGAGACTAAAAGCTGTAGAGCAAGGCCACAGCCGTTGTCGTATCCGTGTCGGAATTTTGTCCATCCCTGTTTTTGAAGTACGCACTTTCAACATTGGATTTGTCATTACGAATTTCAAGGCGAGCTTCCAAACCATCTCCCAAATTAAAATTATTGCTGAGAGTGATGGAAGTGATTTTTTGTTGAATACCTTGACCCAGAGCAAAGCCGTCAGCGTCGTCAAAGACTTCATAACGAGGACTCAAAGTGTACCAAGGTGTAAAGCTAAATTTTGTATAGACCGCATAGGCGTTCCACTTGGCATCGGTTGTCGCCGTCACATGGGTTTGTTGACCAGTAATAGCATCAAACGCCAACGTGAAAAGACTGTTGAATGCATAGCTGCCGTTCAGCTCATGCACAGTTCTGACTGCACCGGACTCCGTGCCTTCCGCTCCGCCGATGTAGTTGTAAATAACGCTGGCTCCATCAGTTGGAACCCAATTCAGACTTGCCCCTAAGGTCGCAGATTTATTTTGCTCATTGGCGATACGACCATCCCAAGCATTGAGAATGTAAGCTGTCGCTGTGAACTTTCCGGGAACAAACGCATAGGCGATGCCGAGACCTTCATGCCAGAAGGGAATTCCGTAGTTGTAAGTATAACTGCGAGAGTAGTTCCAGTTGTCCTTTGCATGAGTTACTTCGAAGCCCAAATAAGAATAAAATTTGCCGGCCGTCAAAGTCAGACCGCTCACAGAGCTTGGTGTATAAGTGAGAATAGCTTGAGTGATATTTTTGGAAGGGTCGGCATTGGCGGTGCTCACGGCCGTCGTGGGGTCTGCGCCGACCAGTGTATCAACCATCTCGCCAAACGCGAGGTCGCCGCGAAACTGCACTTGCCCCTTGTTTTTTTTAAAAGAGAGTTCGGCGAGATTCACTTGAGCGACATTGTTGCGGGCATCAAAGACTCGTCCAGGTGTGCGGAGCTGTTGGTTTGCATCTGTTTGGTAGTACATATCAAAGTAACCGCTAAACTCGACGGGCTTCTCTGTCTCAGTAGTTTGCGCCTGGGCTTTGAAAGTTAACAGAATTGCCAGCATAAAGATCAACGATTTCATTTTTTCCTCCTCAGGATTGAATCTGGTTCGCAATCTTATTCCGGGGGTAGGGATTCACAAATCAAAAAAACGCTAAAATTTCCAAACAACAAAGCATAGCTTTTTGAGATGCTACGTGGAAGGGCATTTTTATAGGAATCTTTATGTTTTCTTTATTTTTGGGAGTGCTCTATTTACGCCTTCCTTACTTGGGTATGCTTACCATCAGGCGTATATATCGGCACACAAGAAAGAGGAACTTCTATGGGCTTTGAATTTGTAATCGGTGGAATCGTTTCCGTAGGACTGTTCGTGTACCTCGTGTATGCGCTTTTTAACGCGGAAAAACTCTAAGGGTGATGTATGAAATTACAAGATGGAATGCAGTTTGGATTTTTTCTGGCAGTGTTGACGATTTTGACACCGCTTTTAGGCGGTTGGATGGCCAAGGTCTTTTCCGGCCAGGGTCATTTCTTATCAAAACCCTTAGGGTGGCTGGAGCGTCTCGTTTATCGATGCTCGCTCGTTGATGAACGTGAGGAAATGGATTGGAAACATTACGCTTGGGCCGTAATGCTCTTTAGTATCGCAGGCATAGTTTCCGTGATGATTTTGCTGATGGTTCAGGCGTCGCTGCCGATGAATCCGCAAAACCTGCCGAATCTCCCATGGCACTTGGCTTTTAATACGGCGGTGAGTTTCATTACCAATACCAACTGGCAATCCTATGGTGGTGAAAGCACCATGAGTTACTTCTCGCAAATGGTGGCGCTGACGGTGCACAACTTTGTCAGTGCGGCCACGGGGATCGCGATCTTTTTGGCCTTTGCCCGTGCTATCAGCCGTAGGCAAGTGAAAACCATCGGTAACTTTTGGGTCGATATGACCCGTGCAACCGTCTATGTTCTTTTGCCGGTGTCATTTATCTATGCCCTGTTTTTGATCAGTCAAGGCGCGATTCAGAACTTTACCGCTTACTTGGAAGTTCTTGGTCTTGATGGTGTCAAGCAAACCCTTGCGATGGGACCTGTGGCTTCTCAAGAAGCGATTAAAATGCTGGGTACGAATGGTGGCGGCTTCTTTAATGTGAACTCCGCGCATCCGTTTGAAAATCCAACGCCGCTGACTAATTTTATCCAAATGCTTTCCATCTTTGTGATTCCTGCGGCTTTGACCTTTGTCTACGGACGTATGGTCGGCTCTGCCAAACATGGCTGGGCGATCTTTGCCGCCATGATGGCGATGTTTATCTTCTTTACCGTGACCTCTTATCAGTCAGAATACGTGAACAATCCTGTGTTCAATCAAAGCGGTGTGATGGAAGGAAAAGAAACCCGTTTTGGCGTGGGAACAAGTATTTTGTTTTCCACCATTACAACAGCCGCATCTTGTGGCGCTGTGAATGCCATGCACTCCAGTCTTTCGCCGATCTCCGGCGGGATTGCCATGCTGAATATGATGCTCGGAGAAGTGATCTTCGGTGGTGTCGGCGCCGGCATGTACGGGATGTTGATTTTTGTCATATTGACAGTGTTTTTGGCGGGCCTCATGGTGGGACGTACGCCGGAGTATCTCGGTAAAAAAATTGAAGCCTGGGATATGAAGATGGTGACGTTGGCGATTCTTTTACCGAGTGCCGTGATTCTTTTCTTCTCGGGGATTTCGATGGTGCTGCCAGTAGGACTTTCAAGTCTTGCCAATAAAGGACCCCATGGCTTTAGCGAGATCGTCTATGCCTTTACGTCAGCGGCGGCTAACAACGGCAGCGCCTTTGCAGGGCTCAATGCCAACACGGTCTACTATAATGTGATGCTAGCGTTCGCGATGTTTATCGGTCGTTTCGGTATCATCGTCCCATTCTTAGCGGTCTGTGGGAGCTTGGCGGCGAAAAAGTATGCGCCTCCGTCCAGTGGGACTTTTCCAACCGATAATGTGCTCTTTGTTCTGCTCTTGATCGCAGTCATTATTATCGTGGGCGCTTTGACATTCTTCCCAGCTTTGACTTTGGGACCTATCGTTGAACAACTTCTTATGCTGAAAGGGACAACCTTTTAGGGGCTTCTTATGAGTACAAAAACAACAGCTATTCAAAAAAATGAAATTTATAAAATCGCTCTGAAAGAGTCCTTCATTAAGCTCAATCCAAAAATCCTTTGGAAGAATCCGGTGATCTTTATTACCGAAATCGGAGCTTTTTTAACGACGGTGTTTATTATTAAAAATATTTTAACGGGTGCTGGAGTCTCCGGTTTTGAAATTCAGATTTCAATCTGGCTTTGGTTCACGGTCTTATTTGCGAACTTCGCTGAAGCCGTGGCAGAGGGCAGGGGGAAGGCCCAGGCGGAAACTTTGAAGAAAACGAGAACTTCCACCGTTGCAAGACGTATGCTTGGTAATAAAGAGGAAAAAGTCTCTGCGGCCGAGCTGCGTAAGGGAGATCTCGTGATCTGTTCCGCCGGCGATGTCATTCCCGGCGACGGAGAAGTGGTCGAGGGAATTGCCACCGTCGATGAATCTGCAATCACCGGGGAGTCAGCACCTGTTATTCGTGAAAGCGGTGGGGACCGAAGTGCTGTGACGGGTGGTACCAAAGTTATCAGTGATGAAATCAAAATCAAAATCACTTCAGAACAAGGACATAGTTTCTTGGACCGCATGATTGCTTTGGTGGAGGGCGCGCAACGCCAAAAAACTCCGAATGAAATCGCTTTGAATATATTGCTTGCGGGATTGACATTGATTTTCTTGATGGCGGTGGTCAGTCTTAAGTTCTTTGCCGACTACAGCGGCACGGCGGCGGGGCAAGATCTTTCTGCCATTGTGACGGTCCCAGTTTTGATTTCACTGTTGGTTTGTTTGATTCCGACCACCATCGGTGGCTTACTCAGTGCGATTGGTATTAGCGGTATGGACCGCTTGATCCGCAAAAATGTGATCGCGACTAGCGGTCGCGCGGTGGAGGCAGCAGGGGATATCGACGTCTTGCTGCTGGATAAAACCGGTACGATCACTCTTGGCAATCGTATGGCTCATCAATTTATGGCAGCCCCTGGCGTCAGCGTTGAGCACTTAGCAAAAATGGCGCAATTAGCCTCTCTCAGTGATGAAACCCCAGAGGGACGCTCTATTGTAGTTTTAGCGAAAGAGCAGTTTAAAATTCGCGCTGAGTCTTATGCGCCCCATGAGGTGGAATTCGTTCCATTCACGGCGCAAACTCGCATGAGTGGTATTGATGTTAAGAGAGACGGCAAAGTGGTCGCGGTACGCAAAGGAGCCGGAGATTCGATTCAAAAACACATTGAAAAACTGGGCGGTGTTTTTAGCCGCGATATCACTCAGATCGTGCAAACGGTGGCAAAGAGCGGCGGAACTCCGTTAGTAGTTTCTGAAAATGAAAAAGTCCTAGGCGTGATTTATTTGAAAGATATTGTAAAGGGTGGGATCAAAGAACGTTTCGCTGAACTTCGAAAAATGGGGATTAAAACCGTGATGATCACGGGGGACAATCCTCTGACGGCGGCTGCGATTGCGGCGGAAGCTGGCGTTGACGACTTCATGGCGCAAGCAACACCTGAAGATAAATTGAAACGCATTCGCCAGGAACAAGCCAATGGCCATCTTGTGGCGATGACCGGCGACGGAACTAACGATGCGCCGGCATTGGCTCAAGCCGATGTAGGCGTCGCCATGAACACCGGAACGCAAGCTGCACGCGAAGCCGGTAACATGGTGGATTTGGACAGCAATCCGACTAAGCTGATTGAAATTGTTGAAATCGGTAAGCAGCTCTTGATGACTCGAGGAGCCCTCACCACATTCAGTGTGGCGAATGACGTTGCAAAATACTTTGCAATCTTACCGGCTCTTTTCGGAACTTTGTATCTAGCCTCAGGTGCGACTCGCGGTCCTTTGGAAACGCTCAACGTTATGGGCCTGCATTCACCAACGAGTGCAATTTTGAGTGCGGTAATCTTTAACGCACTGGTGATTATCGCTCTGGTGCCACTGGCATTAAAGGGTGTGAGTTATCGTGCCCTTTCAGCCACGGCTTTATTGGGGCGAAATGTTTTGATTTATGGTGTCGGAGGGCTCATTGCGCCTTTCATCGGTATTAAAATTATTGACGTGTTGATTGTGGTCTTAGGTTTTGTGGCCTAAGAAAGAGGTGGTTTATGAAAATCTTAATCCAAAGTTGCATGATTCTTTTGGTAATGACTGCATTAACGGGATTGGTTTATCCAATGCTAGTGACGGGAGCCGGGCAGACTCTTTTCCGCGATCAAGCTACAGGGCAAATCTTGTCTCGCGATGGACAACCGATCGCCTCGGCGTTGATAGCTCAGAAAATTACTTCGCCGAAATATTTTTGGCCACGTCCTTCAGCAGCTGATTATAATGCCGGATCTTCCAGCGGAAGCAACTTAGGGCCGATCAGTGCGGATTTGAAAAAACAATATGAGGAGCGTCGAAAAGCCCTCATGGAGGCCCACCCGGATCAGGGAGAGCCTCCTCAAGACTTGCTTTTTACCTCTGGCAGTGGACTTGATCCTGAGATCAGTCCTGTCGCTGCAATCTATCAGTTGAATCGTGTCGCAAAGGCGCGTAACTTTAGTGAAGAGCAAACAGCAAAACTCAAAGCTCTTATCGAAGAGCATCGCTATGGTCCGACCTTGGGATTTATGGGCGATGCCCGTGTGAATGTTATGGAGCTGAACTTTGCATTGGATAGGATGAATTAGTGCCGGATTCTCAAAGACCGAACCCAGACGAGCTGCTGGATATCGTTAATGCGGAAGACAAAAAGAAATCCGAGGCCCAGCTTCGGATTTTTTTTGGTATGTCCGCCGGCGTCGGTAAAACATATGCCATGCTGGAAGCCGCTCATGAGGCTAAAGAGGATGGGATAGATGTTGTTATCGGCGTGGTTGAGACCCATGGGCGTCAGGAAACCGCGGAGCTTTTGGAAGGTCTTGAAGTCATTCCCAAGAAGAAAATAAACTATCGAGGAACCAGCATTGAGGAAATGGATCTTGAAGCTATTTTAAAGCGCCGCCCGAAGCTTGTGGTTGTTGATGAGCTCGCTCATACCAATGCACCGGGCTCTCTGCACCCGAAGAGATATCAGGATGTTTTGCAATTGCTTGAAGAAGGCATTGATGTCTACACGGCGGTCAATGTTCAGCACATCGAGAGCCGCAAGGACTCAGTGGAGAAAATCACCGGCATCGTGATTCGCGAGACCGTTCCGGACTCTCTGATTGAACGAGCGAATCACATCGAGTTGATTGATATTACTCCGGCAGGACTGCTGAAGCGCCTGCGTGAAGGAAAAGTGTATCTCGAGGAGCGCGCCGAGCGCGCCACGCAGAATTTTTTCAAAGAGGCCCCACTCTCAGCTTTGCGTGAGATCGCATTGCGGCTCACCGCGGAAAAAGTCGATTACGATTTAAAGGACTACAGCAAACTTCATGGCTCTGAAGGGCCTTGGAATACCAATGAGCGGCTGATGGTCGCTGTGAGTCACTCACCGTATTCAGAACGGTTGATTCGTGCGACTCGCCGTTATGCTTTTAATTTGGAAGCTCCGTGGATGGCGATTTACGTGGATACCGGCGCGGCCCTCAATAATATTGATCAAGCTCAGCTCAGTAAAAATCTCAGTCTTGCACGGGAACTTGGTGCCGAGGTGGTTACGGTCCCTGATGTGGATGTGACTGAAGCTCTCCAAAGAGTGGCCAAACAAAGAAATGTCACACAGATGATTATCGGCCGCCCCACACAGAGATTTTTGCGTGACCATCTGGAAGGCGGAACGGTGCTCGACCGTTTGGTCCGGCAGAGCGGGGAGTTTGACGTACATGTGATTCGGCAAGAAACGGCATCGCAAAGGGTCCGACGCTGGATTCCGGAATTTTCAAATCTGTCGGCGTGGATTCAATATTGGTACGTCTTTTGGATTATGGTTGGCGTCACGATTCTAACTCATATCGCCAGTGGCTTTTTAGGTTATCGCAGCATCGGCTTTATTTATCTCTTAGCCATTCTTGGTTTGAGCCTGGTGTTTTCACTAGGACCTGTTTTGTTCGCGGCGGCTCTCAGCAGTCTCTTATGGAATTTCTTTTTTATTCCTCCGAAGTACACTTTTACGATCTCCTCCATCGAAGATGCTTTGTTATGTATTTCTTATTTTGTTGTCGCTGTGACCACGGGATATCTGACTCATCGAATCCGTAGGCATGAGCGGGTTTTTCAAGAGCGCGAGGAACGGACTCAATTTCTTTATCAAATTACCAAAGACATCTCCGCAGGTGGCGGTAAGGAAGTCTATCTCGCCAAAGTGGCGGATCAATTGTCCAACATTCTCACGGGAAGTTGCGGGTTTATTGTAAAGAGTGCCGCTGCTAAGCTCGATTTTTCGATCATTTCCTCAGAGTACATGCAGCTGTCTGAAAAAGAGCAGGCAGTGGCTCTCTGGGCTTTTGAAAATGAAAAAGCCGCGGGTTGGTCTACCGACAATTTGCCTTCTTCGCGCAATTTTTATTTACCGATGAAAACAACTGATGGGCCCGTGGGCTTGATCGTCTTTAAGCCGAAAAAAATCAAACGTCTCAGTATTGATTATGAGAATTTATTGTTCACGGTCGGCAATCAAGTGGCGATCGCCATTGAGCGGGAAGAACTTGAAGAAAAATCAAAGTCGGCCGATCGCCTACGTGAATCCGAGAAGCTTCACCAAGCTCTGATGAATTCCGTTTCTCATGAGTTGAGAACTCCGTTGACAACGATCATTGGTTCGGCGTCGACTTTGGCGGAACCCCAGGTTAGAGAAAATCCTGAATTGCGAAAAGATCTTTCGGAGGAGTTGGTTCGAGCTAGTCATCGTTTAAATCGAGTGATTGAAAATCTTTTGGATATGACTCGCTTGAACTCCGGAATGCTGTCTCTGAAGAAAGATTGGTATGATGTCCGCGAGCTTCTCAAGCTGACTGTAAAACGTTTGGGTGGCGATCTTGGGGGACATCCTATTGATTATAACATCGGGGATGTGCCGCTAGTCAAAATCGACTATCGTCTTTTGGAACAAGTTTTTGCAAATTTGATTCTCAACGCCGTTGCCTATACGCCAGATTTAAGCCCGATTCACCTTTCAGTTTATCAGGACGGAGAATGGTTGGTGATTCGAGTACGCGATGAAGGGGCAGGCCTTCCACCCGAGGCTCTCAGCCGCGTTTTTGAGAAATTCTATCGGGTTCCTGGAACCAAAGCCGGCGGCACGGGACTGGGCCTCTTCATTGCCAAGAGCTTGGTGGAGGCCCACAGCGGAACGATCGAGGCACAAAATAGTGCTTCTGGAGGAGCAGAGTTTGTTATCCGTTTGCCTATAGAACCTATGCCCCAGGTTTTAGAGGAGCCTTCATGAGTGCCACCGATCGCCGGATCCTAATTATTGATGATGAAGCTCCGATTCGTAAATACTTATCTCTCAGTTTACGAGATCGAGGCTATCTAGTTTTAGAGGCTGTTTCAGGAAAAGAAGGACTGAGAATTCTAGCGGAGCAAAAAACCGATTTGGTGATTCTGGATTTGGGGCTTCCTGATATTCCCGGCGAAGAAGTTTTGAAGAGAATTCGCGAATGGTCCAAAGTACCGATTTTGATTTTAACCGCCCAAAGTTCCGATGACGATAAAGTGGCTTTGCTAGACGGCGGAGCCGATGATTATTTGACCAAGCCATTTCATCTCCCTGAGCTCTTAGCACGTCTTCGCGTCATGGAGCGGCATGTGCTCTATAAACATGAGAGCCCCATTTTTATGAGTGGCCCTCTGAGAATTGATTTTGAGGCCCATTCGGTCTTTGTAAAAAACAAGTCGGTAAAGTTGACGGGAACGGAATACAACCTCCTGAAGCTTTTGGCCTTGAATGCGGGAAAGCTGGTAACGCAAAAGCAGATTTTGTTGGAGGTTTGGGGCCCCAATGCTATTGAGCAGTCCCACTATCTGCGTGTTTATATCACTCAAATCCGCAAGAAAATCGAGGCTGATCCTGGCAACCCACAACTGCTTCTGACGGAGCCCGGGGTGGGCTATAGACTGGTTCAAATTGAGACAACAGGGGCTAATTCTTAATACTTTTTTTACTTTTTACGAACTGCATTTAGCAAAATCTTGATCTCGAATCCGTTACTCTTAAAGGCATGCAATACCCTAAGGTAGAACAACACATCCCTTATAAGAGCGCTAATTTGTTACAAGAGGCATTTACCTCCGCTGGCCGTTTTCAAATTCTTGTGAAAGAAGATGGCATGGTCGAGATTAGAGATGCCGCCGGCACATCGGTTTTATTAACCATGCACTTGAAGGATTTCCATTTGGGAAGTCCGGCTGTCTGTGACTACCTCAAAACGGGCGTTAAGGAGGGCTAGATGAAACACGGAAAAGCCCCTAGAGACATTGAAGATACGATTGAGATGATTCCATTTTTGATCATCGTCGCGGCTCTTTTTGTTGGGCTGTGCGTAACTTATCTCAGATAAAAAGCTCCTAATAAAAAAGCCACTGGTTTTCAAGACCGTGCTTCGTTAGCATGGTCCCATGAAGTCTAAAAGTGTTTTAGTGATCGACGACGAGGCTTCGATTCGTAAGTTTTTACGAATCAGCTTGGAAGCTCAGCAATTTGAAGTTCAAGAGGCCGTGAGTGGCCAGCTGGGAATTCAAGAAGTTGCCGGCAGAAAACCGGATCTTGTCATTTTAGATCTGGGGCTGACGGATATGAGCGGCCAAGATGTTATTAAGAAAGTGCGAGAATGGTCTCAAGTTCCCATCATCGTTTTAACGGTTCAAGACTCCGAGGATGATAAGGTCCAAGCTTTAGATGCCGGAGCAGATGACTACCTTACCAAACCTTTTAGCGTTCCCGAGCTGATGGCGCGAATTCGCGTGGCTCTTCGTCATGCCCAGCCAGCGCAGCAGGAAAGTGTTTTTAAGTCTGGTGATTTTGAAATGGATTTTGCCGGTCACATCGTGAAAGTTGAGGGCCGGGAAGTGAAACTCACGGTGACGGAGTTCAGCCTTTTGCAAGTACTGGTGAAAAATGCTGGCAAAGTCGTGACTCATCGAATGTTGCTAAGAGAAGTCTGGGGCCCGAACTCGGTCGAGCACACACAGTACCTGCGTGTCTACATGGGGCAAATCCGTAAAAAATTGCAAATGAATGAAGACAGTCCAGAGCTGATCTTCACCGAAGCCGGAGTTGGTTATCGGTTTTTAGTTCAAAAGTAATTTTCCAGGCTCAAAAGTCAGCGTGCGAGTGGCAAGGCTCGTACCTTGCTCTGGACGATGGCTGATAAACACCAAACGTCTTTCATGACTGGCTTGAACCCATTCCTTCAAGAAATTTTCGACAAGAGCCGTCCTTTCCGCATCGAGGGCCGCAGTGATTTCGTCAAGCAACAAGATCTGTGGTTCAAACTGGAGACTGCGCAGCAGATGCGCGATCTGCGCCTCGCCACCAGACAAAGTCATTGCATTTTTCTGCAAGATTTCAGGTTTCATTCCAAGTTTGGTGATATTTTTCTGAAAAAAACCAATATCGAGCTTTTCATTTTTATGTTTTTTGAATTGCAGTGGATATTGAAGATTCTCAAGCACTGTCCCCGGAACAAAGTAAGCTTTTTGTGGAACATACATGATACGATTTACATCGGCCCTAGAAAAATCTAAATTCGCCGGCATTTGTAGATTTTTGCGAAAGTTGGCGACATCAAGACCAACAAGAGACTTCAACAAGCGGCTTTTACCAACTCCGGACGGCCCTCGGAGCAACACCTTTTCTCCGGCCGCGAAGTTGAAATACAGTCCTTCTGGTTTTTGTAAAAGCCACGGCGGCATAAAATAAAAATGTGTAATAAAAATCGCAGCAAGCGCTCCGAGCATCGCGGTGAAAGTGATCATAAACATCACCAAAACCTGGAACCGGGCAGCGACGAGCGGGTCAACACCACCAATCAGCTGACCGGACATCACGCCGGGAAGGCTGACGACGCCGACGACGGTCATACCATTGATCATGGGTGTGAGCGCATTGCGAAGAATTTCACTATAGAGACGATGACAGGCTTCGAAAGGCGTCGCCCCCAGAGCTTTCATTGTTTCTATTTCCAAAATATTTTCACGGCGTGCGCGTTCAAGTCCTACAAAGCTGAGGGAAATCGCCGAGAGAGCATTGCCCATGAGAACGCCCATAAAGGGAATGAAAAACAAACTCTGCAGAAAGGCTTCGCCGCCAAAGAAAAGCTGGATCGTCACAAATCCCAACGGCCAAACACTCACCAGAATCGCCACAAAACTAGCAAGGTAAATGCGCCAAGTTTTTTCTTTGAGGCGTGAATACGAGGCTTGCGCCGCCGTGAGAGTCATTACGAATAAAGTTATTAGATTGGTGAAGAGGGAGTCCGCATGCAATAACCAGCGGAGAATATAGCCGATGGCGATGAGCTGGACGATCGTACGCAGAGAGGCGATGGTAAGATCTTTGCTCAAATTCAATTTAAAAAAACGGGAAATTCCAATGGCCAGTAAAATAAAAACGGAGGCGCCTAGAATTTGCCAATTCCCAAAGTGCTGAGTATAAAAAGCCGCGGTTGTAGCCATACTAAGAGCTGAAGATTTTATTCAGCTGAATTCCTTTGAGGCTTTAAAATAAACCACGTCGGCCTGTTTGGCTAGCTTTTCAACAACGGTCTAAAAAAAACAGAGAAGAGGCTTCCGCAGACAGAGACCTCTTCTCTAAACTCCATAAACTTTGTTATGGTTGAACAGGGGCTGGTGTTGGAACTTCCTTACTGAAGTGCATGACAAGAGCATCGCCTGCAGGGCAGGACATTGCAGCCTTGTCGCCAGTCGTAACAGTCACAGCTTCTGTGTCACTCAAGTAAGCATAGAAAGTGGTGTAAGTGTCCACCATTGGATGAGCATCGGCATCTTTGCAGCCTTGGCTTGTCGCAGTGGTGTAGTCCACTTTCATGCCGTCAGCGACGTAAGCGCCTTTCACAGTTGTCAAGCAGCCACCCACAGTCATTGAATACTCGAATGTGTTGTCAGCTTTGTTGTCGATGGCAACAGTGTCCGTACCAATTTTCACGCCGTCATTGATGGCAGCGTTGCTTGTGCAGGCGCGGGAAGTCAGATTCCACTTGCCTACGATTGTTGGTGCTGGAGCAGGAGCTGGTGGCGCTGGTTCTGCAGCAAGAGCATAAGAAGCAGCGAGCATAATGGTTGTTAATAAAATCTTTTTCATAAAAAACCTCCTTGTAGTTGGAGGCCTATTATTTGCGTATGACGCGCAAAAAAATCAAAAGACATTTCAGGGATAAAAAAGTGACCAACCGGTCATTCACTCTCAATTGACATGATCAAAGTAAATTCTATTCAGACAATGTGGGCAGTTATTATGCAACGGCCATTGACCCGAAGCTTTTGCAAATTTCGCGAGCTTCTTGCATTCAGGGCAAGGAACTTCACATGCATCCAAAGTAACTTCTTCGGTGAAAGTTTTTCTCGCAATGAAAGGGGCAATTAGAAAAAACAACGGAACTAAAACAAAATGTAAAACCGGAATTAAAATCGAAACTGCCGCTAATCCCCAAAAACCGAAAAGCCGAGTGAAGGCTCTTTTGGTGCGCTCATTTTTTGAAAAAACGTGTCCGTTGATTTCGTGAATACTGGCATTATCCCGCTGGCTATAGATGCTGATTTTCATATTTTCACTCAACACCCGGGCTGGCGCGCGCGCAAGGATTTTTTTGTCCTTTGTGACGAAGAAAGGAAGGTTACTTCATTTCGTGAGTGCCGAAGAATCTGGCATACTAGCGGCGCATGAAGGGGGGGCTATGACAAAAAATCTGATTCTCATTTATTTTTTGCTGGGACTTATCGCTGCGTGTGGAAGTTCAAAAAATGGTTTTGACTCGGGTCCGGCACCGGATTTTGGGAAGCGACACAAAAAAGCTCCCGACAAAGACACGCTCGTTTTGAAAACAGAAAATCTAAAACTCACTCACATTACGCAAACGTGGAAGCTTAACACCCTCACGCAAGAGGACGGCGGTGAAAAATACTTGCGTGTGCAAAAGACTTTTCCTTTTCCGATACAATTCAATGGCTGGGTGACACTGGACAATGTGGAACATAATTTTTCAGAGTGTCAGCAAGATGACAATGATGCGCCCGAATTTATTTTAGAGGATGACCACAACGGCTCCACCGTTTTGCGTGTCGGAGAAAAAATCCCTGTGACTCTTGAAAAGCTTTACGACCTTCGCGTGGAGTTCGCAAATGCAAGCCAATGTAAAAGTATCGATGTTCAGTTTGGCGTTCTTTACAACACCAACGAGTGAGGAGTGTCGATCTCGGGTTTGAAATGCTCACGGCAACGGGCCTCATAAGCGTTGTGAGCACCCACTTGAACTTGCCCACCGCCACCGGCGGTTCTTTGTGTGCGGCAAGCGTTGACCCCACAAACTACGCAGACGGCGTGTTGTTTGCTGACGTTTTCGGCGACCGCCATCAACGTCGGCATGGGGCCAAAGGGTTTGGCCTGCCAATCGGTATCAAGCCCCGCGATGATTACGCGCAGGCCGCGATTCGCTAAATCCTGAGCCACTTGAACGAGGGAGTCGTCAAAAAATTGTCCCTCATCAATGCCAACAACCTTCGTACTTGTGTGTAGATGATCCCAGATATTTTCCGCGGATTTGATTGGCAGAGACGTGATGGACGTCTTATTGTGAGAGGTCACGTCGGTCATGCTGTAGCGATCGTCGAGGACTGGCTTAAAGACTTGGATCGGTTGTCTTGCGAACTCCGCGCGACGCAAACGACGGATGAGCTCCTCCGTTTTGCCGCTGAACATCGAGCCAACGATCACTTCAATCCAACCACGTGCATGATTATAATCAGACATGAATTCCCCCTCAGGCCTTAAAAAGCTATAACCATGCTTCTTGCTCTTCGCAAGACTTTCACATAAAATAGCCGTAATTGCTTAAAAAGAAGGCTAGATACACGAGGGACTACTTATGGCACATGAAGTAAAACATACGGATTTAAAACACCAAGAAGAAGAAAAACTAGTCGCAAAGGAAATGATGCCGTTTCTGATCTATGCAGCGATTCCTATTTTGCTCATTGTTTTCATCGCTCTAAAATGGGGCCCATCTTACTAGAAGATAGACAATGGATCTGGAGAATGGAGGGAGCAGTGACGTCGTCAGTTTGGTCTCCCTTTCGCTCTTCTTCTTATCGCATTTTTTGGTTCTGTGCTTTTCTTTCCAATTTAGGTACATGGGTACAAGATGTGGCCTCTAGCTGGCTTATGACCCATGTTTCAAGCTCCCCTTTAACTATTTCTCTTCTCTCTTTCTCCAGCAGTTTGCCTGTTGTTTTGCTTTCCATTCCGGCCGGCTTTTGGGCCGACAGCGGAGATCGGCGAAAAATTCTGCTGCTAGCGCAGGCATTGATGCTGATGTCTGCAACGCTGCTGGGAATTCAGGCCGCACAAGGTACGATTTCCGAAATCACGATTCTGGCTCTTTGTTTTTCCATGGGCATCGGCGTGGCGTTGAATGGACCTGCCTATCAAACAGTGCTTTCCGAGCTCGTTCCTCATGAAGAACAGCAAAATGCTGTTTTGCTTTACTACATGGGCCTCAACATGACTCGCGTCCTGGGGCCAGCACTTGGGGGCATTATCCTCGGTTTTGCGGGGGCGAGCCAAGCCTTCTTCGTGAATGCCATTTCTTTTTTGGGCTTGATTATTTATTACTGGCGCTGGCCGATAGGGAAGAAGGCCGCCGGCGAGCCGGAAAAAGCCGCCGCTTACTTACAAACAGCATCGCCACAGGATTTTAAAGTTATTTTCTCTGTCCACAATTTGAAACTGTGGCTGGAAGTTTTAGCAGTGAGTTTTTCCGCGTCGGCTCTGTGGGCGCTATATCCTGTGCGGGGCCGTTTGGAATTGCATTTGGAATCACTTCAGTATGGTTCCTTGCTGGGATGCTTAGGGCTCGGAGCTTTTTTCAGCGCTGTCTTTTCAAAGCATGTGATGAATCCTCAGCGCAACTGGCAGTCTCTGAGTTTTGCCTATCTGGTCTTTGCGGCGGGAGAGATTCTTCTGGCGCTCGCCGATAACTATGCCATGGCCTGTGTCGCGATGACCTTGGGGGGAATCGGCTGGATTATTTTGGCAACGCTGATGAATATGAGCTCGC
>Ga0255338_1002095_pt1 | contig 31999 bp, 26 predicted proteins | sample MeOH1_35cm_T4_19_FD_203715 | JGI IMG/M metagenome (GOLD analysis project Ga0255338, IMG submission 203715) | Sandy soil microbial communities from University of British Columbia, Vancouver, Canada - MeOH1_35cm_T4_195 | ecosystem: Engineered > Artificial ecosystem > Sand microcosm > Unclassified ... | reverse complement strand
AGATACGGCTTCCAGCCCGGCATGACGAGCGAGAACCTCCGCTCGAGCTTGTTGCAGTCGAGCCTCGAGTTCTTGGGGCGCTGCGCCGGCAGCGGATACGCTTCCGTCGGTATCGGTTCGATGGCCTGTGGCGTCAGGCGCAGCTTGATGCCGAGCGCGCGTGCTTCGGTGACGATAGCTACCGCGAATGCGTGCCAGCTCACCGGGCCGGCAGCCGCGAGATGGCAAATTTCTGCTCCATCGGGCCATCCGTCCTTGTCGAGCCGGGCGATCGCATGAGCCGTGACGTCAGCTATAAGCGAAGCAGGCGTTGGCGCACCGATCTGGTCGGCAACGACGCGCAGCGAGTCGCGTTCCCCGGCAAGTCGCACGATGGTGCGAACGAAATTGCCTCCCGTCTCGCCAAAGACCCAGCTTGTGCGAAATACCAGCGCTCTCGCGCCTGATGCGGCTATTGCCTTCTCGCCCTCCAGCTTGCTGAGGCCGTACACCGATTGCGGATCCGTTTCGTCGTCCTCGACGTACGGCTCTGCTTTTTCCCCGTTGAACACATAGTCGGTGGAGTAATGGACGAAGGGAATGCCCAGGGCACGGGCCTCGGCCGCCATCACAGCGGGCGCCTCGGCGTTCGCCCGGAATGCCAGCTCGCGCTCCTGCTCGGCCCGATCCACTGCCGTGTACGCGGCCGCGTTCACGATCAGACGGGGATTTGCATGCCGGATCACGGCGCGCAAGCGGTCGACGTCGGCGAGGTCGCATTCGTTGCGGCCGAGCATTACGAGCGGCCCCAAGGGCGCGAGCGAGCGCTGCAGTTCCCAGCCGACTTGCCCGTCTTTTCCTAGCAACAGTATCGGTTTCATGCCTATGTTCGATTACGGCGGTTCGTCCCGCGCTGTTGTTTTCTGGCTTAATACCCCGGCCATCATGGCGGTAAAATACACGGCACGTTCGGGTTTTCCAAGAAAATGCGCGAACGACCCGGGTTAACGTCTCGGACAGCGGTCCGCGAAAGACTAAAGCAAAACCTTTGACAGGATTTACAGGATTCACACGATTTACAAGATCGAACAAACAAGACCGCATGGCAATGGCAATACTCTTTCCCTAGAACCGGTCTCAAAAATACAAAAGCAATAGACCGGATTTACATGATTACAGGATTAGAGCGAAAGCTTTTGATTTTTGATCTTGTTAATCCTGTTAATCCTGTCCAGTTTCTGTCTTTTTTGTTTTTGAAAGAGCCTGTAGGAAGCCGAGGCCGGAAGGCCAAAAGCAAAACCTTTGACACCATTTACATGATTTACAGGATATAAACATAATCATGGGCCAGGAGAGCAAAGCCGCGACGCAGGCAGAGAAAAGTGGGGCTTTCGATAAGCTCACCGAGCGCATCATTGCGTGCTGCTTCGAGGTTCACAACAAGCTTGGTGCCGGATTCCTGGAGAATGTCTACCAAAATGCATTGATGCTCGAGCTGGCGAAACAGGGGTTGCAGGCGCGAAGAGAGGCGCCGATAGCAGTGACCTACGACGGTCAGCCCGTGGGGCACTACTTTGCTGATATCCTCGTCGCGGACCAGATTGTGTGCGAACTAAAGGTGTGCGAGCAGCTCATACCTCAACACGAGGCACAGCTGGTGAACTATTTGACCGCTGCCGGCCTCGACGTCGGCCTGCTCATCAATTTTGGAAGGAGTGTCACGGTAAAGCGGAAATTCAGGGTTTACCGAAAAAGCGGCCAATGAAGCGAACGGTGACGGCCATGGACTGCCAGCGCTCCGCGACCAAAGAGGCACCTCATGCCTCGCAGGCCTTTGCACCTTAGCTCTTCTTCACGCTTTTGTTAATCTTGAAAATCCTGTAAATCCTGTCAATGTTTTGTTTTCAAGCAAACGCGCACTCATGAACCCTTTACTCAAACTCAAATCTCTCGGCCAAAGCATCTGGCTCGATAACCTCTCGAGAACCCTGCTGCGTGAAGGCGGCCTCACCCGCCTCGTCGAACAGGACGGCGTGTCCGGCGTCACCTCGAATCCGACCATTTTCTTCAAGGCCATCAGCGAAAGCCCGTACTACAAGGACGAGCTCCAACGGCTGCGTACCGACACGTCGCTCACCGCCGAGCAGCGTTATGAAGCGCTTGCGATCCCGGACATCCAGGCTGCCTGCGATGTCCTGCGGCCGCAGTACGAGCAGACCGCCGGCAACGACGGGTATGTCAGTCTCGAGGTCTCGCCTGCGCTCGCTCACGACGCAGCAGGCACGGTGGCGGCCGCCTTACGACTGAGAGCAGCCATATCCCGCCCGAATCTTCTCATCAAGGTGCCGGCAACCGCAGCAGGCGTCAAGGCGATAGAAGAGCTCATTGGCAGCGGCTGCTCGGTGAACGTCACTTTGATGTTCTCGCTCGATCACGTGCGCGACGTGGCGAAAGCGTATATCGAAGGCTTGAAAAAGTGGGTCCGGAGCGGCGGCGACCCGCGCGCCGTCAAATCGGTTGCGAGCCTGTTCCTGAGCCGTGTGGATACGCTGGTCGACAAGCGCCTGGACGGCCTGGGCGGCAGCGCGCTTCCCCTGCGGGGAAAAACGGGTGTCGCGCTCGCGAAGCTCGCCTATGAGGAATACAAGAAAATATTCCGCGGCCCGCTTTTCGCGGAGCTCTCAGCCCGGGGCGCCCGCCCCCAATACCTGCTCTGGGCCAGCACCGGCACGAAAAACCCCGCGTACAGCGACGTGATGTATGTCGAGCCCTTGATCGGACCGGAAACCGTCAATACTCTGCCGGACGGCACTCTGGCCGCGTTCCGCGATCACGGCCGCGCCGAGCTCACGCTCGAAAGAGACACGGCGGCCGCCCGAGACCAGTTCGTCGCGCTCGCACGGCTCGAGGTCGAGATGGGACGCGTCGGCCAGCAGTTGCAGGAGGAAGGCCTGAAGCTCTTCGAGCAGTCGTTCGTCGAATTGCTGAAGCTGATGGCCTAGCGCCGCCAGAAATCCTCGTTCGTTACAGATCTCATGAAGCTCGTGATTCTCGACCGCGATGGTGTGATCAACTTCGATAGCGACGTCTACATCAAAACGCCTGACGAGTGGAAAGCCATACCGGGAAGCACCGAGGCGATCGCCCGCCTGAGTGAGGCCGGTTATACCGTCTGCATTGCAACGAATCAGGCAGCGCTGGAGCGCGGCCTGTTCAATGTCGACACGCTGGAGGCCATCCACGACAAGATGCGCCGATCGGTGGAATCGCTGGGCGGCCGCATATCCGGCATCTTCTACTGCCCTCATGCGCCGGAAACCAACTGCGATTGCCGTAAGCCCCGGCCCGGTCTGCTGCTTCGGATCAGTCGCGAGTTCGGCGTTCCGCTCAATGACGTCCCGTTCATCGGCGATTCACAAAAAGACCTGGACGCAGCCGCCTCGGCCGGTGCGCGGCCCATGCTTGTGCGCACAGGTCACGGCCGGGAAACCGAGCAAATGAACAACCTGCCCGCGGGAACTGCAGTCTTTGATGATCTGGCTTCGGCAGCGGAGGCGCTGATCACCCGAAGTGAACGGTAAACGGCGCCGCAATCGGAAAGCCTCGATCAAGAGCAAAGGCACGCGCCGGCCAGGGCATCGCGACTGCGGACGCCCGGCGGTCGCGTCTCAGGCGCTGACTTCGGACACCTCGACACCGCCTATCCAGAGGCATTTCCCGCCGCTCGCTTTCTGGATTTCCCCCACGAGCGCCTCGTGAGCGGCCAGCTCTTCGTCGCTCGCGTTCACCACGACCAGCGCCACATCACCGCGGGTGATTTCTTCGATGGTGATACTGACCTGCACCGTTTCGACATCCATGACGAGGCTCTCCTGCCCACGCGTCATGGAGAGATATACCTCGGCGAGCAGCTGGGCATCCAGCAATGCGCCGTGCAGCGTGCGCGCCGAGTTGTCGATCTGGTACCGGTCGCACAACGCATCGAGGCTGTTGCGCTTGCCGGGGTGCGTGTCCTTCGCCAGCCGCAACGTGTCCAGTACCCCCGCGCAGTGCTCCGTCACCGGCTTGATCTTGAGCCGCGAGAGCTCGGCATTGAGGAACGCCACGTCGAACGGCGCATTGTGGATGACGAGCTCCGCGCCGCTGATGTACTCGATCAGCTCGGCCGCGATCTCCTTGAACTTCGGCTTGTCCTTGAGAAATTCCGTGGTGAGGCCGTGCACCTGCAGCGCCGCCTCCTCGCTGTCACGCTCGGGATTGATGTAGCGGTGGAAATGATTGCCGGTGAGGCGGCGGTTCACCAGCTCGACGCCGGCGATCTCGATGATGCGGTGGCCCTGGGCGGGGTCGAGACCGGTGGTTTCCGTGTCCAGGATGATTTGACGCTCGGTCATAAAAAGCGTGAATAGTGAGTTGTGATTGGTGATTCGTGATGGACCATCAGTGCTGCATTGCCGCTTTACCACGCACTGATTTGCGCAGACCCGACAATAGTCTACCAACGCGATCTACCTGTGCAAGCAGATGCTCGTTGGATTCAAGGTAGTGCAGGCGGGCCGCAAGTTCGACTTGGGTACCGAGTTCTGCCAAGGAACCGCTGGCTATGCTGATGAGTTGGGCTAGCTCTCTGCTCGAATTCCTTGCCGCGCCCTCTGCGATATTGGACGGCACGGAGATTGCCGCTCGTCGAAGTTGACTGGTCAACACAAAATTTTCTTCTTTCGGAAAATTTGCCGTTGCTTTATATACTGCCTCAGCGAGTATCATCGCCTCCTGCCACACCAACAAGTCCCTGTGCGTCGTCGCGGCCATCGCCTCCTCCTGGCGTTACGCCTTTAACGAATCACCACTCACCACTCACGCTCTTGAGCTCACCGAGGCGCAGCCTCTATTCGCCAGCTCATCCGCCCGCTCGTTCCCGTCATGCCCCGAATGGCCGCGCACCCAGATCCATTCGATCTCGTGCTTGCTCGCGGCCTCGTCGAGCTCGCGCCAGAGGTCCTCGTTCTTGACCGGCTTCTTGTCGGCGGTGCGCCAGCCGCGCTTTTTCCACCGGTGTATCCAGCTGCTGATGCCTTGCTGAACGTACTTCGAGTCCGTGTGCAGCCGCACGTGTGAAGGTCGCTTCAGCGCTTCCAGCGCCCGGATGACCGCGGTCAACTCCATGCGGTTGTTGGTGGTGAGCGCTTCGCCGCCGAAGATCTCGCGCGTGTGCTTACCCGATCGAAGCAATGCGCCCCATCCGCCGACACCGGGATTGCCCTTGCAGGCGCCGTCGGTGTAAATCTCTATCACTTCGTTCAAAGCGTGATCCGTGACTCGTGACTGGTGATTCGTTACAGCGCCGTTGGCAATCCGTAGCGATCACAGCCGTTATTGTTCGATGACTTCCCGCGCGGCGACAGGCTCGCGATCGCGCACTCTCTTTGGCGCAGCAGCGAGCGCCTTTGCGGGCGCCAGCCGATCGCTCCACTTCGGCATGATGAGGCGCAGGCCTCTCACGCGCTTCACCGCCTGCAGAAAATAAACGCCGCCGGCAATCGGCCACCAGCGGTCGCCCGCCGCTTCCATGAAATGGAAACGATCCAGCCACTTCTGCTGCCGGAAGGGCGGCGCATAACAACTCATCTGCCCGGCGATCACTTCGAGCCCGAGCAGCGTGAGCCAATCCTTCACCCGGGGCAGATTGATGAAACGTCCGTCCCAGGGATAGTCCCTCGTCCGATGCAGGAGACGGCGAAAACCCCAGAGGCTCCAGGGATTGAAGCAGGAGATGACGACGTGCCCTTCCGGCATGAGCACACGATGCACTTCCCGCAGGATCTGGTGAGGATGCGCGTCGAACTCGAGCACATGAGGCAACACCACCACGTCGACGCTGTTGCTCGCGATCGGCAGATCCTTGGGATCGGCGGCGAGATCCACGTCGCCGCAGGGCGCCACGTGGCAGCGTAAGGGAATACGGCTCGCGCGCAGCATGTCGAACTGCGGGAGTCCGACCTGCAAGGCGTTGTAACCGAACAGGTCCGCGACGATCCGATCGAAATATTCGCGCTCGCGCTCCAGCAGATACTGGCCGAGCGGCGTGGAAAACCAGGCGTCCGTGTCGTGTGGCGGCGGTTGCGAGGACATGGCCGCGAGTTTAAAGCAAAGCTCTGGACACCGGAAATCTGCTCCAAATCAGGAAGTGCCGGCACTCCCCCTGGTCAAAGGCTGGCGACGGGGGTATCTTTATCGAAAAATTCGCCCCTATAAATAACAGAACGCACTGAGGGGCGCAGGCGGTAAGACATGCTTCAAGGGGGAAGTCATGATCAAAGCCTTAGCTCAAGTTCTTGTCGCGCCGTTTCTTCTCGTCATCTGCGCTGTCCTGCTGGTCATTTATACCGTGTGGGAACCTTCTCCTGAGTGAAGTAAGAGGGCCTTAGGAGTGTTGCGGCAATCGGGTTAGCCGGTCGCCGTGACGCGGCATGCGCCTGCCTCACTTTCCGAGGCTTACGTAGGTAGGTTGGCTGCGGGATAATCGGACGTCTCCGTGCCGATTGCTACACCATGACCACTTACCGAGTCGTCCCCCTCCCCGCCTTCTCCGACAACTACATCTGGACCATACGCGACGAAACCTGCGCAGCCGTGGTCGACCCGGGCGACGCAGCACCCGTGCTCGCGTATCTGGAGCGGGAAAAGCTCGAGCTCGCCGCCATCCTCAACACCCATCACCACGCGGACCACGTCGGCGGCAACGCAGCTTTGCTCGAGCGCTGGAAGGTGCCCGTGTACGGTCCTCGCGATGAACGCATCCCCGAGGTCACCGACCGGCTCGACGATGGCGCCCACCTCACGCTTCCGCACTTCGGCATCGAGTTCGAGGTCTTCGAGATTCCGGGACATACCCGCAGCCACATCGCCTTCTACGGCGGCGGCATGCTGTTCTGCGGGGATACGCTTTTTGCCGCCGGCTGCGGCCGCCTCTTCGAGGGCACGCCGGAGCAGATGCACCGGTCACTCAGCCGGCTCGCTGCGCTACCCGATGACACCAAGGTCTATTGCGGGCACGAATACACGCTGTCGAACGTGAAGTTCGCGCGGGCGGTCGAGCCGCAGAATCCGGCGCTCGCCGATCTCGAGCGCCGCACTCAGCAGCAGCGAAGCGAAGAGAGACCAACGCTCCCCAGCACGATCGGCCAGGAGAAGATCACCAATCCCTTCATCCGGGTGCGGGAGCCGGCCGTTATCCAGAGCGCCTCGCACTATGCAGGCAGGCCACTCAACGATCCGGTGGCGGTGCTGGCGACCGTGAGGGAGTGGAAGAACGCTTTCAGGTAATCCCGGGCTGTTGTCGCGCTGGTCATGGCCCCGTCATCAGGGACGGCTCCGAGGCGCTCAACGATTTAAAAAACCTGCCGTTAATTTGATGGATCGATGCGCCGGCTGCGGTACCGCGCCCGCTGGGGGGAGCGACCTGGCTCGATTGTTGCGTTTTTCTCAAGCGAAAGCGGCGCTGAAGCTTCTGCAAAGCAAGACTAAGAACCCGGTAAAATTACCTGATTTTAAAGGTGATTTTCCTTGACGAAGACGAATGCCCGCGGTTACCATGCGGGCATTTTGATGTGGGAGGAGATGTCGATGGCCGCCAAATTTGCCGTATCGCTTGCACTCGCGCTGCTCGTTTCGGCCTGCGCGCAGTTGCCCAACAACGGCGAAAGCGCCATTGATTCCACCGCCGGCTTCGGCGAACAACAACTCCAGCATTCCGCAACGGCAGTCCGTCCCACACCCGCCGTAACGATCGCCGCCGCCCCCGCACCGCAACTCATCGTAGCACCGGCTGCCGAGCCCGAAGCTGAGCCCGCCCCCGCCGCACCGCCGCCTCCACACACCGTCTGGGATCGCATACGCAAAGGGTTTCGGATGCCGCCCATGGACGGCCCGCTCGTGAAGGAATGGGAGAACTGGTATTCGAGCCGACCGGAATACGTCGCGCGCATGATAGACCGCAGCAGCCGCTATCTCTATCACGTGGTCGAGGAAGTCGAGCGCCGCGGCATGCCGAGCGAGATTGCGCTGCTTCCGATGATCGAGAGCGCGTACAACCCGGTCGCGTACTCGCGCTCGCATGCGTCCGGTATCTGGCAGTTCATCCCGTCCACCGGCAGGCTCTACGGCCTGCGGCAGAACTGGTGGTACGACGGCCGGCGCGACATCATCGCAGCGACCAGCGCCGCGCTCGATTATCTGCAAAAGCTCTACGGGATGTTCGGCAGCTGGGATCTCGCGCTCGCCTCGTATAACTGGGGCGAAGGCGCGGTGAGCCGCGCGATCGCGCGCAACCAGGCCCGCGGCCTGCCCGGCGACTATGCCAGTCTCACCATGCCGGCCGAGACGCGCGGCTATGTGCCGAAGCTGATCGCAGTGAAGAACATCATCGCCGACCCGGCTCGCTATGGTGTCCAGATCGCCGATGTGCCCAACGAGCCGCACTTCGCCACCGTGCCCGTCAGGAAGCACATCGACGTGAAGCTCGCGGCGAAGCTCGCGGAAATGCCGCTCGACGAATTCAAGTTCCTGAACCCGGCGCACAACAAGCCCGTCATCAAGCGCGGCGCAGGGGAAACCATAGTGCTGCCCAAGCACAAGGTCGATGTCTTTCTGGCCAATCTGAAGGCGAACGACAAGCCGCTGGTCTCGTGGCAGGCGCACACCATGAAGCCGGGCGAGCGCCCCGAGAAAATTGCGGCGCACTACGGCATGACGCTGCACGAGTTGAAGGAGATCAACGGCATCAGCGATCGCAAGAGAATTGCAACCGGCCAGCCGTTGCTCGTGCCGTTGCTGGACACCGAAGCCGAACCTCATCTGCCGGACCTGCCTGCGACACCGGTGACACTGACCAAGGCCGTGAAGGAAGCGCGCAGCGGACAGCATCATGCGCGGGCCTCCGTGAGCCATCTGCAGCGTGTGAAAGTGGTGAAGCGCAACGGCGCCAAAGCGACGAAGGTCACGCAGCGACCTGCACCCGCGCAACGCGTGAGAGTGGTTCTGAAGAAGCGCGCGCCGGCCGTCTCGCAAGGCAAGGTCGTAGCGCGAGCGAAACCCGCGGCGCCTGCGTCGGGCTCCAAGAAGCTGATGGTCGCGGAGAACCGGAAGAATCAATGATTGGTGAATCGTGAATGGCAGGGGCTCGGCTTACGCACCGGTCACGACTCACCACTCACCCTTCACGAGTCACGCTTTTCGCCATACAGGTGGCACCGCGCCACCTGCCCCACGCCCACTTGCCTCTCGTCCGGATAGATCTCGCTGCACACCGGCATGCGGTGCGGGCAGCGCGGGTGGAAATGACAGCCGGACGGCGGCTCCACGGGCGACGGTAAATCGCCCTGCAGCTTGATGACCTCTCTGCCGCTTGCGCCGTCGATCACAGGTACGGCCGAAAGCAGCGCCTGTGTGTAGGGATGCTTGGGCCTGTCCAGCACTTCTTCCACCGGCCCGCGCTCGACGATATGTCCCAGATACATCACGGCCACGTCCTGCGCGACGAATCGAACGACCGAGATGTTGTGCGTGATGAAGAGATAAGCAAGTCCCTTCTTACGCTGCAGATCCTGGAGGAGATTCAGTATCTGCGCCTGCACCGAGACGTCGAGCGCGCTCGTTGGCTCGTCGCACACGATCAGCCGCGGGTCGACGGATAACGCGCGCGCGATGGCGATGCGCTGGCGCTGCCCGCCGGAAAACTCGTGGGGGTAGCGATGTTTCGCTTCGGGCTCGAGACCGACCTCCCCCAGCAGCTCGTCGATGCGCGCCTGGCGCTCGGCTTCCCCCGCGCCGATACCCAACGCCCGCATGCCTTCTTCCAGTGTCTCCACCACGCGCATGCGCGGGTTGAGCGATGCGTACGGGTCCTGGAACACGATCTGGAACTGCGCCCGGCTGCCGCGCAACGCGTTCTCACCGAGCTGCGTCAACTCCCTGCCTTCGAACCGCACGCTGCCCGCCGTGGGCCGTATGAGCTGAAGTATGCTTTTTCCCACCGTCGTCTTGCCGCAGCCCGATTCACCGACGAGGCCCAGCGTCGTTCCTGATGCGATGTCGAGCGACACGCCGTCCACCGCCCGCACGTAGCCCGCAACACGCTTGAAGAGGCCGCGCCGCAGCGGAAAGTGCACCTTCAGATCACGGACTTCAAGCAGGGGCTCGTGACTCGTAACCGGTGACTCGTGATGATTCGTGACTGGGGGCTCGTCACGCTTCGCGCGCGACTCGTCCGAACCTGTGCGCAGCGCATACAATGCGCGGCTGTGGCGCACCTCGGAATACAGGTGACAACGGACGCCGCGGCCGTCCTCGGTTTCCAGCCATTGCGGCGTCGTGCTCCGGCATAGATCCCACGCCTCGTCGCAACGTCCCGCAAAGCGGCAGCCGCGTATCTCGGCCGTCAGGGACGGAACGCTACCCGGTATGACGGCCAACCGGCCGTGGCGCGGCTGCATCCCGGGCAGCGAGGCGAAGAGCTTGCGCGAATACGGATGCCGGGGCGTGCGGAAAAAGTCACCGCGTTGCGCCACTTCGACGATCTGACCCGCGTACATCACGGCAACGCGGTGGGCCATCTGTGCCACCACGCCGAGATCGTGCGTGATGAGCAGCACCGCCATGCCGCGCGCCGCCTGCAGCTCCTTGAGCAAGTCGAGGATCTGCGCCTGTATCGTCACATCGAGCGCGGTCGTGGGCTCATCGGCGATCAGGAGATCGGGCTCGGCAGCGATCGCCATCGCGATCATGACGCGCTGTTTCAAACCGCCCGAGAGCTGGAACGGATACTCGTCCATGCGCCGTGCAGGTTCGGGGATGCGCACGGTGTCGAGCAGCTCCAGTATCCGCCCCCGCATTCCTTCGCGTCCGAGCCTCGTGTGCCGCGCGAGCACTTCGCGCACCTGGTCGCCTACCGTGAGCACGGGATTCAGACTCGTCGCAGGCTCCTGGAAGATCATGCCGATACGGCCGCCGCGCACGTCGCGCATCGCGGCCTCGGGGAGCGCGACCAGGTTGAGCTCGCCCAGGCGCACCTCGCCGCCGACGATGGCGCCCGTGTTCGGAAGCAAGCGCATGATGGATAGCGCCGTCATCGACTTGCCGCAGCCCGATTCCCCCAGCAGCGCGTATGTCTCGCCGCGCTGTACCTCCAGCGTGACGCCGTCGATCGCCCGCACGATGCCGGCAGGCGTATCGATCCAGGTGCGCAGGTCGCGAACGGCGAGCAGCGGTGTCGTCATGACCTATTGCCCCGTCCGGGCCGCCAGACGAGCGGCCAGAAAACGCGGCGAAAGCCTCAACGCCGCACGCGGATCGAACGCATCTCGCACCGCATCGGCGAAGAGATTGGCCGCCAGCACGAGAAAGAACATGAACACGAACGCAGCCAGCAGCGACCACCACACCATGGGATCGCGGGCCATCTCCAGCCGTGCAGCATTGATCATCGTGCCGAAGCTGATCATCGCAGGGTCCACGCCGACCCCCACGTAGGAGAGCACCGCCTCCGCCAGCACCAGTCCGCTGAAGTCCATCACGAGGCTGATCAGCACGATGTGCATCACGTTGGGCAGGATGTGGCGCACGATGATGCGGAAATCGCCAACGCCGAATGCATGCGCGGCCTGTATGTATTCCAGCTCGCGCAGCTTGAGCGCCTCGCCGCGCAAGAGCCGGCACAAGCCGGTCCAGCTCGTGATGCCCAGTATGAGACACAGGAACAGCAGCCGCAGGTCGGCGCGCTCGGCCGTCGTGGAGAAGAGCTCGGGGTGCGTGTCGATATACACCTGCATCATCAGCACGGCGGCTGCAATGAGCAACACGCCGGGGATGGAGTTGAGCGTGGTGTAGACGTACTGGATGACGTCGTCGACCCAACCGCGGAAATAACCCGCCATGATGCCCAGGAGCACGCCGAAGGGGAGCGTCACGAGCGTCGTCAGCGTGCCGATGACCAGCGCCGTGCGCACGCTCTTCAGCGACAGATACAGCACGTCCTGTCCGACCTTGTCCGTGCCCAGGACGTGGTACGGCCCGGCCAGCATCGCCACGGGAAACGCGATCAGCAACAGCAGGCCTGCCGTGACGCTCATCGCTTTCCATGGCACTTCCGTCCCACCGCGCCAGACGAGGCCCGCCGCAGCCGACGCTGTCGTCTTGCGATTGCGTGCGATGCCCCATGTCAGCAGTGCGGCCAGCGCGCACCCCGCCGCGAGCGCAAGCACGATGCCCGACAGCGCACGCCGGCGTATATCGGGCCAGCGCCCGCTCTCGTCCGTAAGGTGCGCGCCGCCGTAACGCAGCCGCGGAAACTCGCGCACCTGGGTGCCATCCGGACGGACTGCGATTTCCTTCTGGAAGGCGCGCGTCGCGAGGGGCTCCGAATAAGTGCGCTCGGTGCGGGTCCGCAGCGGCTCAAGCAGGCGATCGAGCGCGCTCAACGTATCGACGGCATAGATGGCGCGGCCGTCCCGGACTTCGACGAGCGGGCGATAGTGAACGGTGTCGACAAGACCGACCGCGAGATACGGAACGAGCACGACCAGTGCCGCCATGCCGGCCTTGCTTTGCAGCACCCGGCGCCAGGGTGCGGCGAGATGCGCTCGCGCGCGCGCGTAACGCGCAAAACCGAGCACCGCGGCGAGCAACAGGAACACGAGCGCATCGGTGGTCAGCACCACCGGTGCATAACCGGCCATGGACAGGCTGTCGGGCGCAAGCCAGGCGAGACCTACCCATGCGACCATCGCAGCTACGACGACGACGTCCAGCCGGCGCCAGAGTCTCATCGCCATCACTCCAGCCGCACGCGGGGATCGACCGCGGTGTAGGAGATGTCGGTGAGGAGCAGCCCTACGATGTAGAGCACCGACCCGATGAAAACCATGGAGCGGACGACCGCGAAGTCCTGGCCGTTGATCGCGTCTATCGTATAGCTGCCCAATCCGGGGATGCCGAAGAACGACTCGGAGACGAGGCTGCCGAGAAAAAGCGTCGGTATGACGACGACTGCGCCGGTGAGTATCGGAATCATCGCGTTCTTGAGCACGTGCCGGAAAAGCACCACGCGCTCCGACAAGCCCTTCGCCCGGGCCGTGCGCACGTAGTCGCGGGTCATCTCCTCCAGGAATATGGTGCGGTACCAGCGCGCGCTCGCGCCGACGCCGGCGATCACGCCGATCGCGACCGGCAGCACGAGGAACCTGAGCGCATCGAAGCCGCCGGCGTAACCCGAAATGGGCACGAGGTGCCACACCTTGCTCACGACGTATTGCCCGCCGATGATGTAGAACAGCCCCGAGATCGACATCATCGCCACGCACAGCACCACGCCCCACACGTCGACGTAGGTCGCGCGAAAAAACGCCATGATCAACGCAAAGACGATGTACACCACGAGGCCGACGAGAAACACCGGTAACGCGAGCGCGAGGCTCGGCCACATCCGGGTGCGGATCTCGTACGCGATATCGCGGCCGTCGTCGCTGCGACCGAAATCGAAAGCGAACATGGCGAGCGATTTTTCGAAGAATATGGTGTCCGTGACTTTGGACGCCCCGTCCGCCTCGCGGTTGTACAGCAACGGCTTGTCGTAGCCGTGATCGGCTTTCCATTTCTCTATCGCTTCCGGCGTGACGCGCTTCGCGCCGAGCTGCAGCCGCGCCATGTCGTCGGGTGTATTGACAACGAAGAACAGCGCGAAGGTGATGAGATTGACGCCGATCAGGATAGGGATGGCGTAGAGCGCGCGGCGGATGATGTATGCGATCACGCGTGCTCCGGGGCGGGCAATGCTGCCGCACGCTCGCGACGGCGGTAGTGCAGGTACGCCGGCAGGCAGGCGAGCACGATCACCGCGAAAAGGAGGAGCACCGGCCAGATCACGGGCCGGTTCCATTCGGTGCGCAGCTTCTCCCGTAACGCGACGTCGATGCGCTCGTATTTGATGCCGTTGCGCGCCATCTGGTTCGGCTTCAGGTTATGGCTCCACGCATGATAGAGCGCGTAGCTCTTGGGATTAACGCCCCACAGCCAGGGCGCGTCCGCGCGCGCGATGCGCAACATGCGGTCGATGATCGCCTGACGCTCCGGGCCGTTGTTCATGTTCTTCATCTGCTCGAAGAGGCGATCGAATTCGGGATTGATGTAGTTGGCCGAATTTTCGCCGCCATGCTGCACGCGGCTTTGCGCGCCATGCAGCAGAAAGAGGAAGTTCTCGGGGTCCGGATAGTCGGCGTTCCAGCCCCATGTGAAGATCTGCGCGGCGCCGCGGCGCACCTTGTCCTGAAAGCGGTTGTAGTCCGTCGCCCGGATTTCCAGCTGGATGTTGAGCTTCGCGAACTGCTTTCGATACCAGTCGAAGCGTGCCTTGTCGTCCGGCCCGCGACCCGTCACGTCGAGATAGAGGACGAGCGGCTGGCCTGTTTTCGCATCCCGGCCGTTGGGGTAACCCGCCTCCTCGAGCAGCTTGCGTGCGAAGGCGACGGGCTTGCGGCGGGGCGCACCGTTTACCCAGTCGTACACCGCCGGATTCATGCCCTCCTCCCCTTCGCGGAAACCGAAGATGCCCGGCGCAAGCGGCCCCATCGCAGGAATGCCGCGCCCGTTCAAGAAGATGGAGATGTTCTCCTCGAAGTCGACGGCGATCGATATCGCCTGCCGCAGCTTGCGCCCGCGCTCCGTGAGGCCGCCCACGACGGGGTCGAGCATGTTGAACGCCATGTAGTACACGGTCGTCGCGACGGAAGTGGAGAGCCTGATGCCCTGCGCCTCGAGCTCCGGCGTGAGGACGGCTTCGCCGCCGCCGCTGAAGCGCACCGCCTGATCGAAGTTGTCCGATGAAATGCCCGAAGCGTCGTAATAGCCCTGCAGAAACTTGTTCCAGTACGGGATGCCCTCCTTCTCCCGCGTGAACACGACTTTGTCGATGAAGGGCAATCGCTTGCCGGCGTCTGCGAGCAGTCCCCTGGCGGCGTCGTCCGGCTCGCCTTCCGACGGATACCGCTCGTCGTGGAAGTTCGGATTGCGCTCGAGGACCATGCGCGCGTTCGGATTGTTCTCCGTCAGCATGTACGGCCCGGTGCCCACGGGGTACCAGTCGAGGCTCAGGTTCTTTTCCGCCATGCCCGGTTGGCCGAAGAAATGGTCGACCTCCGCCGGAATGGGCGCAAAAAACGGCATCGCGAGCCAGTAGAGGAGCTGCGGATACTTGCCCTTCACGGTGATGCGATAGGTATAGCGGTCCACCACCTGCGCACCTTCGAGCGGAAATTGCCGCAGGTCGAGCCAGGGGTTGCGCTCTGCGCGTGTCGCTCGCTCGTCGCTCGCCTTGCCCAACGCAGCGGCGAGCTCGCGCAAGCCCACGATGTATCCGCTCATCAGCCCGTAGATGGGCGAATGCAGCCGCGGGTGGGCGAGCCGCTTGATCTGGTACACGTAATCCTCGGCCGTGAGCTCGCGTGTGCCCGTCACCTGGAAATCGGACATCTTGTAGATGTGGGCCAGATCTTCGGGCTTGAGATCCTGATAGAGCGGCCGGCCGGCATCGTCGACCGCGAATGCGGGATGCGGCTGGTAGCGGATGCCGGGGCGGATATGGATGTCGTAAGCGCTATAGGCGACCTCCTCGTCGCGCGCTCCCGCCGGCAATTCGCGTCCGGAGGCATCGAGGAAGCGAGCCCTCGGCACCTCGACAGCCGTCGCCGGAATCAGGGTATACGGGCGTCTGTAGTAATCGTACTGGAGAGGCGGCTCGTAGATCTGCGCGTTGATGTCCGCCTCGTCGGAGCTGTAGCTTTGCGCGGGGTCCAGGTGCTTGGGACGCTCGGTGAACGCCGTATAGAGGATGTTCGCGCCCCGCTCGGACGCCGGATACGGATTGTTCCAGGGTGAGCCGCTGCAGCCCGCGAGCAGCATGAGCATTGCGAGCGCGACGCGATACAGGATCATGGCGCGAGAGTTTACCGGAAAAGCATGCGGCCGGCGGGGTGCTGGCCGAGAGCCGGTCCCTTTTGAAATACCGATCTTCACACTGCCGATTTTCGCCTTTTCCTGGGCGCGTCATTCCTCTTGAGCTCTGGCTCGACCCGGTGATCGGCGCCGTACGGAATTCGCTGCGCGAGAGCTGAGCGCGGCACAAGCGGGCGCCGCCGCCGCCGCGACCCGTTTACCCCTGCTCTTCTCGTATAATGTCGCGTCGAACAACAGGAACGCGCCATGGGGTTACTTCAGGACAAGAAAATTCTTATCACCGGTCTGCTCTCGAACCGTTCCATCGCATATGGCATCGCGAAGGCGATGGTGCGCGAGGGCGCCACGCTCGCCTACACGTACCAGAGCTATGAGCTGAAGGCGCGGGTGACGGAGCTTGCGAACGAGATCGGCGGAGGGCCGGTGCTCGCCTGCGACGTGTCCGAGGACGGTCAGATCGAGACGCTCTTCGCCGAGCTGCGCGAGCGCTGGGAGGGACTGGACGGTCTCGTGCACTCGATCGCATACGCGCCCCGGGAAGCGCTGAAAGGGGAGTTTCTGGAAGGATTCAACCGGGAGGCGTTCCGCGTATCACACGAGGTAAGCGCTTATAGCTTCGCTGCACTCGCCAAGGGCGCCCTGCCGATGATGAAGGGCAGGCAGGCCGCCTTGCTCACGTTGAGCTACCTGGGCGCAGCCCGCTCGATTCCGCATTACAACGTGATGGGACTCGCCAAAGCGAGCCTGGAAGCGAGCGTGCGTTATCTCGCGCAAAACCTGGGACCGCAAGGTATACGGGTGAACGCTATCTCGGCGGGCCCGATCAAGACGCTCGCCGCGTCGGGCATCAGTGGCCTGAACAAGATACTCAAGTTCGTGGAAGACAACGCGCCGCTGCGCCGCAATGTCACTATCGACGACGTCGGGAATGCGGCGGCATTCATGATGAGCGACATGGCTGCCGGCATCACCGGCGAAATCACCTACGTCGACTGCGGATTCAACACGACGGTAGGTGGAATGCAGTAAAGGCCGTGACTGGTGACTGGTGACTTATGCGCGCCGCTGTGCGGCGCGCTGCCCCATCACTAACCACGAATCACCAATCACTGCTTCTTCTCGAGCAGCTCCTGCTTGATCTTCACGTCGGCCTGCTCCCGCAGGCGGGTGATGTAAGCCGTCATCTGGGCTTCGCTCCAAGCCTGCTGGATGCTGTTTGCGAGATTGTTCTGCTTCTCCAGCGCCACTTTCTCCGGCTCGATGACGCGGCTGATCTTGAGAACGATATAGTCGCCCTGCGATCCTTCGACGCCTACGTATGCAGGCAGAGTGCTCGTCGACGTGCTGAACAGTCGCTTCATGGCCGCGTCCGGCAAGCCTTTCGCGTCTGCGCGGGTGACGAGCAGGGGCGCCGTCCAATTGAGCCGAGTGCCCTTGCCCTGCTTCAGCGCCTCGACTTCCTGCCTGCCCTGTTGTGCCGCTAACTGCGCCGCGCGTTGCGCGGTCAGCGACTTCGCGATCTGCGCGCTCACCTGATCGTAGGGTTTGACCGCCGCGGGCTTGTGGTCGACCACGCGCGCCGCGATCAGCGTGCCGCGGGCCACTTCGACGGCCTCGGTGTTGCGCTTATTGTGCAGAACATCGTCGGAGAATATCGCCTGCAGCAGCCGCGGATCGTTCAGCAGCTTGTCTTCCGCCTGGTTGCGCGTGATCCAGCCGCTTTGGCGGGGCGCCACCTGCAGCAGCTCAGCGGCTGGCTTGAGACTGTCCGACTGCTCGAACACGACGTTGTTGAATTTCTCCGCGAGCTCGGCATAAGCGCGGCTCGCCTGCTGCTTGCGCACTTCGCCCTCGAGCTGCCCGCTCACTTCCTCGACGCTGGAAGCGCGCCCGGGCCGCACCCCGGTCAACTTGATGATGTGATAGCCGTACTCGGATTCCACCGGCGGCGAGATCTCGCCCGGCTTCATCTTGAACACCGCGTCGTCGAATCCCTTCACCATGGAGCCGTGCGTAAAGTAGCCGAGATCGCCGCCTTTTTCCGCGGAGCCTGGATCCTGAGAATACTTCCTCGCGAGCTCCGCGAAGCTGTCCGGCTTCTGCTTCACCTGATCGTAGATCTCCTGCGCCCGCGCGCGCGCCTTCTGCTTCGCATCCGCGCCGCCCGCCGGATCGGCAGTGATGAGGATATGGCTCGCCTGCCGGCTTTCCTTGACCTCGAACTGCTTGCGGTGCTCTTCGTAATACTTCTTGATCTCCGCAGGATCGACTTTCGCCTGCGCCATCAGGTTGTCCATCGACAGGGCGACATACTCGACGCGCACCTGCTCCGGCACCCGGAACTCGTCCTGATGGCTTTCGTAGTACTTCCTCGCGGCACCGTCTTCGAGCTTGACCTGCGCGATGAAGCGCTCCGCAGGGATCACCGCCTGGCTGACTTCGCGCTGCTGCTCCGCAATCCGGGTCACCCGCTCGGCGATCGTGCGCGGAACGAAGTTGGTGTCGGTGTATGCATCGTCGAGCTGCTGCATCACGATCTGCTGGCGCACGCGGCCCTCGAACATGACCGGCGTCATGCTCTGCGACTTCAACACACGCTCGTACTGCGCATAGGAAAACTTGCCGTCTTCCTGGAAGGCCGGGATTTCGCTGATGACAGCCTGCAGCTGCCGCTCGCTCACCGTCATGCCGGAACGCTGTGCGCGCTCGAGCAGAAGGCGCTGCCGGATCATCGCATCGAGCACCGCATGACGGAGCTCGGGATTGTCGAGCTGGGCCGCATCGGCCCGGCCGCCGGCGAGCTTCTGCAGCAGGTCCTGCCGCTCCCGCAACGCCTGCGTGAACTCCTGCTGCGAGATCTGCATGTGATCAAGCGTGGCGATCGTCTCTGCGCTTCCGCCGTCGCGGAAGTACGAATCGATGCCGAAGAACGCGAACGGCAGCGTGATCAATGCCAGCACGACCTGGATGATCCGCTTGTTGGTGTGGACGAGATTGAACATGTTTTTTCAGCAGTGACCCGTGACTTGTGACCTGTGGCTCGCAGCGTGTCGCTGAAGGGTGCCTGTGTGCGACCGTTCCAGCACAGCTGTTTTTCTGTAAGGATGCATCGTAGCGGATTAGCGTCTTCTTATCGAGTCGCCAGTCTCACAGCGCAGAATCACCGAAAAGAAAAAGGGCGAACCTGGTTCGCCCTTTCTCGAAAGTTGGCGGAGTGGACGGGACTCGAACCCGCGACCCCCGGCGTGACAGGCCGGTATTCTAACCAACTGAACTACCACTCCCTTCATATCCGGCATCGCCGCCGGCACCGCATCGATCCCGCTGCAACTGGTGGGTGCTGACGGGTTCGAACCGCCGACATTCGCCTTGTAAGGGCGACGCTCTACCAACTGAGCTAAGCACCCGGAAACAGCCGGCGCGCGGACTTCGCACGCCGTCCAAGCGTTTTGGGGTAGATACGCGAGCAGCGCACCTACCCCAAATGACGTGCTGGACTGCAACCGGGGCGCTAGTTTATCGCATCCTTGAGTGCTTTGCCAGCGCTGAACTTGGGCACCTTCGCCGCCTTGATGTCGATCGTCTCGCCGGTGCGCGGGTTGCGGCCGCTGCGCGCAGCACGGTCGCTCACTTTGAAGGTACCGAAGCCGACGATGGTGACAGCGTCGCCGTCCTTCAGCGTGCGTGTAATCGTTTCTATGGTGACGTCCAGCGTCTTCTCCGCTACCGCTTTCGATAAGCCAGTGCCGTCGGCAATCGCATCAATGAGTTGTGCCTTGTTCACAAAGTGTCCTTTCGTCGATTAACGCCTGCGCTACTCAACGCAGTGCGGAATTGTGAGCGCCGGATGCGGCGCAAGACTTGTGCCTGATGGGACATGTCCATCGCAGGCGAAAGATACCCCACGGCCCCGTATCGGGGTCCGTGGGCAGAGTCGCAGCGCCGGTTGCCGTGCTTAGTGCTTGATTGCAGCAGGAGCAGGAGTTTCGGCGACCGCCGCAGGCAGACGCTCGGTGTCCTGCTGCTCGGGCAGGGGCTGCGGCTTGCGTTCGAGCGCGAGCTCGAGCACCGTGTCGATCCACCTCACCGGATGGATGTCGAGCCGGTTCTTCACGTTGTCCGGTATCTCGACCAGGTCTTTGACATTCTCCTCGGGGATCAGGACCGTCTTGATGCCGCCGCGATGCGCGGCCAGCAGCTTCTCCTTGAGGCCGCCGATGGGCAGCACCTCGCCGCGCAACGTGATCTCTCCCGTCATCGCGACGTCCGCGCGCACCGGGATGCCGGTGAGCGTGGAGACCATCGCCGTGCAGATGCCGATGCCTGCGCTCGGACCGTCCTTGGGCGTCGCGCCTTCCGGCAGATGGATGTGAATATCGTTCTTCTGGTAGAAATCCGGCTGTATCCCGAGACGCTGGGAACGACTGCGCACGACGGAGAGCGCCGCCTGCACGGACTCCTGCATGACCTCGCCCAGCTTGCCGGTCGTGGTCATCTTGCCCTTGCCCGGCATCATCGCCGATTCGATCGTCAGCAGCTCGCCGCCGACCTCCGTCCATGCGAGGCCGTTGACCTGGCCGATCTGGTTCTTCTTCTCGGCCATGCCGAACGAGTAACGGCGCACGCCCAGGTACTTGTCGAGATTGCGCGCGGTGACGGAGGCCTTCTTGTCCTCGCTCGCACGCACGAGCTCCTTCACCACCTTGCGGCAGATCTTGGAGATTTCGCGCTCGAGACTGCGGACACCGGCTTCGCGGGTGTAGTAGCGGACGATGTCGCGCACCGCGCTTTCGGACACGCCGAGCTCGTTCTCCTTGAGGCCGTGATTCTTCATGCCCTTGGGCAGGAGATAGCGCTGCGCGATATTCACCTTCTCGTCTTCCGTGTAACCCGACAGGCGGATGACTTCCATCCGGTCCAGCAACGCGGGCGGAATGTTGAGCGTGTTCGCGGTCGCGACGAACATCACGTCGGAGAGGTCGTACTCGACTTCCACGTAGTGATCGACGAAGGTGTGGTTCTGCTCCGGATCGAGCACTTCGAGCAGCGCGCTCGCCGGGTCGCCGCGGAAGTCCATGCCCATCTTGTCCACTTCGTCGAGCAGGAACAGCGGGTTGCGCACGCCGACCTTGGTCATGTTCTGCAGGATCTTGCCGGGCATGGAGCCGATGTAAGTACGCCGATGGCCACGGATCTCCGCCTCGTCGCGCACGCCGCCCAGCGACATGCGCACGAATTTGCGATTGGTCGCGCGCGCGATCGACTGACCGAGCGAGGTCTTGCCCACGCCGGGCGCACCGACGAGACACAGTATCGGCGCCTTCACCTTGTCCACGCGCTGCTGCACGGCGAGGTACTCGACGATGCGCTCCTTGACCTTCTCGAGCCCGTAGTGATCCTCGTCCAGCACTTTCTCCGCCTGCGCGAGATCGGTGCTGATCTTGCTCTTCTTGCGCCACGGCAGCGACACGATGGCGTCGATGTAGTTGCGCACGACCGTCGCCTCGGCCGACATCGGCGACATGAGGCGCAGTTTCTTCAGCTCGGATTCCGCTTTCTTGCGCGCTTCCTTCGGCATGCGCGCGAGCTTGATGCGCTTCTCGATCTCGTCCAGATCGGCGCCTTCTTCCATCTCGCCGAGCTCTTTCTGGATCGCCTTCACCTGCTCGTTGAGGTAGTACTCGCGCTGGCTCTTCTCCATCTGCCGCTTGACGCGGCCGCGGATGCGCTTCTCCACCTGCAGGATGTCGAGCTCGCCTTCGACGAGCTTCAGCAGATGCTCGAGCCGGGCCTTCACGTCGAACATCTCCAGCACCTCCTGCTTCTGCTCCAGCTTGAGCGGCAGGTGCGCGGCTATGGTATCGCCGAGACGGCCGGCTTCGTCGATGCCGGCGAGCGAAGTGAGTATCTCGGGCGGGATCTTCTTGTTGAGCTTCACGTACTGATCGAACTGCTGAATCATCGTGCGGCGCATCGCTTCGGTCTCGTGGTCCGCCAGCGTCTCGACCTGCACCGCGCTCGCGTTCACCGCGTAGTGCGTCTTGAGGTCGACCACGTCCTCGATGCGAGCGCGCTGGCTGCCTTCGACCAGCACTTTCACCGTGCCGTCGGGAAGCTTCAGCATCTGCAGGATGTTCGCGATGGTCCCGATGCTGTACAGATCCTCGGGCGTCGGATCGTCCTTCGCTGCGGACTTCTGGGCGACGAGCACGATGCTCTTGCCGGCCTCCATCGCGGCTTCCAGCGCCTTGATCGACTTGGGCCGCCCCACGAACAGCGGGATCACCATGTGCGGGAACACCACCACGTCCCGCAACGGCAGTAGAGGAAGCTGTGCGGAGCTAACGGTGGTATCGGAAGGCAGTGACATTGAGATTCACCTTGTAGAAGTCAATTCGTACCTAATTGGGGGAGCAAACCCCTATTTCAAGCCGCGGCGGCCGCAGACTCATGCGGCCCGGCGGCGCCGGGCTCTGCCGGCACGGGTTGCGGGGTCAGACGTTGGAGCCCGCGACCTTCGGCTGATCGGAGTAGATCAGCAAAGGGGCGGCATCGCTCAGAATAGTGCCTTCGTCCACGACGACCTTCACGACGTTTTCCAACGAGGGCAGATCGAACATGGTGTTGAGCAGCGTGTGCTCGAGGATGGAGCGCAACCCGCGCGCGCCCGTTTTGCGCTCCAGCGCCCGCTTGGACACCGCGCGCAATGCCGCATCGCGCACTTCGAGCTCCACGCCTTCCATGCCGAACATCTTCTGGTATTGCTTGAGCAGCGCGTTCTTGGGCTGCGTGAGAATTTGTATGAGCGCTGCCTCGTCGAGCTCTTCCAGCGTGGCGACGACCGGCAAACGGCCAACGAACTCCGGTATGAGCCCGTACTTGATGAGATCCTCGGGCTGCACGTCGCGCAGCATCTTGCCGATGTCCTTGCGGTTGTCGCGGCTGCGCACTTCGGCGCCAAAGCCTATGCCGCCCTTCTCCGAGCGCGCGCGGATGATCTTGTCGAGGCCGTCGAACGCGCCGCCGCAGACGAAGAGGATGTTGGTCGTATCGACCTGCACGAACTCCTGATTGGGGTGCTTGCGACCGCCCTGCGGCGGCACCGAGGCGATCGTACCCTCGATCAACTTCAGCAGCGCCTGCTGCACGCCTTCGCCCGACACGTCACGCGTGATCGACGGGTTGTCCGACTTGCGCGAGATCTTGTCGATCTCGTCGATGTAGACGATGCCGCGCTGCGCTTTCTCGACGTCGTAGTCGCATTTCTGCAGCAGCTTCTGGATGATGTTCTCGACGTCCTCGCCGACGTAGCCCGCTTCGGTGAGCGTCGTCGCATCGGCCATCACGAACGGCACGTTGAGCAGCCGCGCGAGCGTCTGGGCGAGCAGCGTCTTGCCGGAGCCCGTCGGCCCGATCAGCAGGATGTTCGATTTTGCGAGCTCGACGTCGTCGCTCTTGCTGATGGTCTTCAGCCGCTTGTAATGGTTGTACACCGCGACCGAAAGGATTTTCTTCGCGACGTCCTGCCCGATCACGTACTGATCGAGGATGCCGCGAATCTCCCGGGGCACCGGCAGGTCGGACTTGGCGCCCTTCGTGCCATGCTCGCCCTGAGTCTCTTCGCGGATGATGTCGTTGCACAGCTCGATGCACTCGTCGCAAATGAAGACGGAAGGACCGGCTATCAGTTTGCGCACCTCGTGCTGGCTCTTGCCGCAAAAGGAGCAGTACAACAGCTTTTCGCCGCCCACCTTTTCAGACATAACCCGTCTTCCCCTCGCTCGCCATGTGGCCTAGGACATCAAGCAACTGCTTCGGTTCTGCTCTTCAGCACCCGGTCCACCAGACCATAGCTGACCGACTGGTCGGCAGACAGGAAATTATCACGGTCGGTATCCCTCTCGATAGCCTCGATCTTCTGGCCGGTGTGCTTGGCCAGTATCTCGTTCAGCCGTGCCTTGAGGTACAGAATTTCCTTGGCGTGGATCTCGATGTCCGAGGCCTGGCCTTGGAAGCCGCCCATCGGCTGGTGGATCATCACGCGCGAATTCGGCAGGCAGAAGCGCTTGCCCTTGGCGCCTGCCGCCAGCAGGAGCGATCCCATGCTCGCCGCCTGACCCACGCACAGCGTCGACACGTCCGGCTTGACGAATTGCATCGTGTCGTAGATCGCCATCCCCGCGGACACGGAGCCGCCCGGCGAGTTGATATAGAACGAGATGTCCTTGTCGGGGTTTTCCGATTCGAGGAACAGCAGTTGCGCGACGATCAGATTCGCCGTCGTCTCCGTGACCGGCCCGACCAGGAACACCACGCGCTCCTTCAGCAGCCGCGAATAAATATCATAGGCGCGCTCGCCGCGCCCGCTCTGCTCGATGACCATGGGCACGAGCCCCAAACCCTGGGGCTCCATCATCATGGCCTGCGGTTCGATATAACGTCTCATGAACGATTTCCCATCAATTCGTCGAAGGCCACCGGCTTGTCCTCGATTTTCGCCGTCGCGAGGACCCAGTTGACCACGTTCTCCTCGAGCACCACTGACTCCACGTCACGAAGCCGCTCGGGGGACTGATAAAACCAGCGGACCACTTCCTCGGGCCGCTCATAGCTTTGCGACTGTTCTTCCACGGTGCGGCGCACCTGCTCCGGCTTCGCCTGCAGCTGATGGGCTTTCACCAGCTCAGCGAGTATCAGGCCCAGCGTAACACGGCGTTGCGCCTGCGCTTCGAACAGATCGGTCGGCAGAGGCGTGTCCTGCGTCACCTTCACGCCCCGCGCGGCGAGGTCCTGGCGCGTCGACTGCTGCAGCCGCTCGACTTCCATGCTCACCAGGGATTTCGGCACTTCGATGCGCGTCGTGTCGATCAGCACCTGCATCACCTGGTCTTTCACACGCGCTTTGAGGCGGTTTTTCACCTCGCGCTCCACGTTGCCGCGCACTTCCTCGCGCAGCTTGCCCAGATCGCCGTCAGCGATACCCAGGCTTTTCGCGAATTCCGCGTCGACTTCAGGCAGCTTGGGGGCAGCGACTTCGCTCACCTTGACGTCGAACTCCGCGGTTTTTCCCGCGACTTCTTTCCCATGATAGTCGTCGGGAAAACGCAATTCAAACTTCTTCGAGTCGCCCGCTTGCATCCCGGGCAACTGCTTTTCGAAATCCGGCAGCAGGCGTCCTTCGCCGAGCACGACTTGCTGATTCTGCGCAGTGCCGCCGCTGAATTCGGTCCCGTCGATGGCGCCGCGGTAATCCATCGTCACGCGATCGCCTTCCTGCGCCGCACGCTGGACCACATCGTACGTGACACGCTGCTTGCGCATCACTTCGATGGTTTTCTCGACATCCTCATCGGTCACCGTGAGCACCGGCCGCTCCACCTTGGCCACCGAGATGTCGCCGAGCGTCACTTCGGGATACACCTCGAAGACGGCGCTGTACTCGAATTGCTGCGCACCGTCGCCCATGGGCTTCGCCTCGAACCGGGGATAGCCGGCTACGCGCAGGTTCTGCTCTTTAACGGCGTCGCCGAACGTTTTCTCAAGAGTATCGCCCAGCACTTCCTGCCGGACCTGCGGCCCGTACTGCTGCGCGACCACCTTCAAAGGCACTTTGCCGGGCCGGAAGCCGTGCATTTTCACGGTACGGGAAAGTTTCTTGAGCCGGGTTTCGACTTCACCTTCGATTTCCGACATGGGGACTGCGATACTGAGGCGGCGTTCCAGCTGGCTCAGTGTTTCCAAGTTTGCTTGCATCCAAAGCCCTTCAGCGTTGTCATCTGGTGCGAAAGGAGGGACTCGAACCCACACGCCTTTCGGCGCCAGAACCTAAATCTGGTGCGTCTACCAATTCCGCCACTTTCGCTTTATGCACCTCGTGCAAGCTGTTGATTGTAATATACTCGCCGCTTTCGCGACAGCGCCGGCCGGCCGTTCTGGACCGGTATGGCATGGCGCAACCGGTTGAAACCATACCGCTTTTAGCGATCCGACGATGGCAGTCGACCATTACGAAAATTTTCCGGTTGCGTCGGTGCTGCTGCCCGCCCGGTTTCGCGCGCCCGTGGCGCTGATCTACCGGTTTGCGCGCGAGGCCGACGATTTCGCCGATGAGGGCGACGCACCGCCGGACGCGAGGCTGCAGCAACTCCGTGATTTCAACGAGGGACTTTCCGATCTCGAAGCCGGACGCCCGCCGCGCATTGGCTGGTTTCCGGCCCTCGGCCGGGTCATCACGGAATATGGATTGCCGATGGACGCCTTCCGCGACCTCCTGTCGGCTTTCTCGCAGGACGTCACGCGCACGCGCTATGCCGCCTTCGACGATGTCCTCGACTATTGCCGCCGGTCGGCGAATCCGGTCGGCCGCCTGCTGCTCGTCTTATATGGGGCCGATACCGCGGAAAACCGCCGGCACTCGGATGCGATATGCACCGCGCTGCAGCTGATCAACTTCCTCCAGGACGTGGCCATCGATTATCGCAAGGGCCGCGTCTATCTCGCCATGGAAGACCTGTCCGCCCACGATATGAGCGAAAAGGACATCGCAGCAGCGAACGCAGCCGGACGGTGGCCCGAATTCATGGCAAGCCAGACTGCCCGCGCCCGCAATATGCTGCTATCCGGCGCACCCCTTGGACGCGTGCTGCGCGGCCGGCTGGGGCTCGAGATGCGCACGATTATCGCGGGCGGCGCCAGAATACTCGACAAGATCGACCACGCCCGGGGCGACGTGTTCCGCCATCGGCCCGTGCTGGAATGGCAGGACTGGACGCTCATGCTTTTTCGAGCCGTGACTCGCAACTCGTGAGCGGTGACTTGTGTTAAAAAGCGTATCGGCACGAAGGTGCACCGGCCACGAGTCACGGTCACCGCCTCTCGATATGAATCCCCACGACTATTGCCAGCAAAAAGCGGCGCAGAGCGGATCGAGCTTCTACTACAGCTTTCTGTTCCTGCCCGACGATCGCCGGCGCGCGATCACCGCGCTCTATGCCTACTGCCGCGAAGTCGACGACGTCGTGGACGACTGCAAGGAAATCAGCGTCGCACATGCGAAGCTCGCGTGGTGGAGCGACGAAGTCGGGCGCATTTATCGCGGGGGCGCCCAGCACCCCGTCGCGCGCGCGCTTGCGGACGTCGTGCATACATACGACCTCGGCGAGGACGAGCTGCGCGAGATCGTCGCGGGAATGTTCATGGATCTCGATCTCCAGCGGTACGCCGACTACGCGGGCCTCAAGCACTACTGCCATCACGTCGCCGGCGTAGTGGGCATACTGTCCGCGAAGATCTTCGGGTACGGCGAGCCGCAGACGCTCGAGTATGCGGCGGAGCTCGGCCTCGCCTTTCAGCTGACGAACATCATCCGGGACGTGGGCGAGGACGCGCGGCGCAACCGGATTTATCTGCCGCTCGACGAGCTCGCCCAGTACGGCGTCAGCGAAGCCGATATCCTGCAGGCGCGCGAGACGGAAAATTTTCAGGGGCTGATGAGATTTCAGATCGAGCGCGCCCGCCGCACGTACGACGATGCCTTCGCGAAATTGCCGCGCACGGACCGCAAGGCGCAGCGACCCGGCATCGTCATGGCCGCGATATACCGGACGCTGCTGAACGAGATCGAAGCGGATGGATGCCGCGTGCTGACCCGGCGCACTGCACTGACGCCAGTGCGCAAGCTGTGGATTGCATGGAAGACGTGGATCAGAGGCTGAAAGGCGTGAATCGTGAACGGTGAATGGTGAATGGATCTCAAGCTTGAAGGCAAAACGGCGCTCGTAACGGGCGCAAGCCAGGGCATAGGGCGCGCGATCGCGCGTGGCCTCGCCGCAGAAGGCGTGCAACTCTGCATCGCTGCACGCCGCCGGACGCTGCTCGAAGAGCTGGCCGCCGAAATCGTCGCTGCAGGTGGCGAGAAGCCGCATATCGTCGATATCGATCTTGCCGCCGCAGAGGGACCCCGTGAGCTCGCGCGTATCGCCGCTCACTTGCTCGGCACGACGGATATCCTCGTGAACTCGGCGGGCGGCAGCCAGCCGCCGCTCGCGATCGATGCGCCCGATGCGGCATGGGAAGAGGCGATGACGCTCAACTTCGTGCGCGTACGCCAGGTGACGCATGCCGTGCTGCCGGGCATGATCGAGCGCCGGTGGGGCCGCATCATCAACATCACGGGCAAGTCCGAGCCCGAGCGCCTGATCGCTGCGACGCCGGCGAAGGCGGCAGTGCACGGCTGGTCCAAGGGCCTGTCGCGCGAAGTCGGCCGTCATGGCGTTACCGTGAACTGCATACCGCCCGGCCGCATCATGAGCGAGCAGATCCGGCGCAAGTACACGCCCGAGTTTCGCGCCGAGCAGTCGGCGAAGGAAATCCCCGTCGGCCGCTATGGCGAACCCGAGGAGCTTGCGGCGCTCGCGGTGTTCCTCGCCTCGCCGCTTGCGTGCTACATCACCGGCGCAGTGCTGCCGGTCGATGGCGGGCTGAGGCGCTACGCGTTCTAAGCCGTGAATCGCGAGCGGTGAACGGAACCTTCGCGCCTTATCCCCGCGCCTCACCGCGCAGCGCACGGCAGTATAATCGCCGCACGTCGCCGAGGATTCCCGATATGCAAACCCGTATCCCGTGTGTCCAGATGCGCGGCGGCACGTCGCGCGGCCCTTTCTTCCTCGCATCCGATCTGCCGGGCGATCCGGAAAAGCGCGATGAGGTTCTGATCGCGATCGACCCCGACGCCGATTTCACCGGTGCGCCACCGGTCATACGCCGCGCAGCGCTGATGCGCACGGCGCGAGCCCGCGTTGGTCGGCGCGCAACTGGCATAGCCTAACTTTGCAAGCGCCTCGCCACGCCATGAACGTGGCGATCATCGGCGCGGGCTATGCCGGCATGGCTGCCGGCGTCGCTCTCTCAAACGCCGGCGTTCCCGTGACGATTTATGAAGCGGGCCCCGCCCCCGGGGGGCGGGCCCGCCGCGTCGGCGTGCGCGGCATGCCGCTCGACAACGGCGTACACATTCTCATCGGCGCCTATCGCGAGACGCTCGCGCTCATGCGCGTGGTCGGAGGCGACCCCCGCGAGTCACTGCTCCGTCTGCCGCTGGATTGGGACGTGCACGGCGTATTCCGCTTTGCCGCGGCATCGCTGCCGGCGCCGTGGCATCTCGCCGTGGGGCTGATGCGCGTACAGGGCGCGCCCTGGCGCGAGCGCTGGGCCGCCGCGCGGTTTCTCCGTGCAATGCGCGGGCAGGCCTACCGCCTCGAGCGCGATTGCACAGTCCGCGAGCTGCTGCTGCAGCATGCGCAAGGTCCGGCCTTCATAGGTCATCTGTGGGAGCCGCTGTGTCTCGCGGCGCTCAATACGCCGCTCGAGCACGCCTCTGCGCAAGTGTTTTTGAACGTCTTGAGAGACGGCCTCGACGCGGGACGCGAGGCGAGCGACATGCTCCTCGCGCGCAAGGATCTGAGCGCGCTGTTTCCGGAGCCCGCCGCGACGTTCGTCGAGCAGCACGGCGGCTCGGTGCTGTTGCGCCGGCCGGTGCGACAAGTGACCGTCGAATCCGGTCGCTATCGGGTGCACACGCGCAATACGGCCGAAGACCATACGCACGTGATCTGCGCGACGTCGCCGCATCATGTGGCCGCACTCGTGGAAGATCTTCCAGGCCTCGATGCAGTGATCGGCAGCGTGCAAGCCTTGCGTTACGAGCCCATCTATACCGTCTATCTCCAATACGATGACGCCGTGCGCTTGCCGAAAGCGATGCTCGGATTGAGCGGCGGCATTGCGCACTGGGTATTCGACCGCGGCGCCATCGCTGCCCAGCCCGGACTGCTCGCCGCCATCATCAGCGCCGGCGGACCGCATGCAACGCTCACGCTCGAAGAGATCGCGTTGCGCGTCCACGACGACCTCGCGCGCGCGCTCGGGTCCCTGCCCGCGCCCGCATGGTGGCGCGTGATTGCGGAAAAGCGGGCGACGTTTGCATGCGTCAAGGGCGTGCAGCGGCCGCAACAGCAGACGCCGCTTGCCGGTTTTTATCTCGCCGGCGATTACACCGAAAGCGATTATCCCGGCACCATCGAAGCAGCCGTCCGCAGCGGGCTCGCGTGCGCGCGGGCGGTGCTCGCATGACGGGCGGCGTATAATTCGGTGAACCGAAAAGGAGCAGAGTGTGGCTCAACGCGAAGCGATGGAATATGACGTCGTGATCGTGGGCGCCGGTCCTGCAGGGCTGGCGGCGGCGATACGGCTGAAGCAACTGGCGCAGGAAAAAAACGCCGAAATTTCCGTGTGCGTTCTGGAGAAAGGGTCCGAGGTCGGCGCGCACATACTCTCCGGCGCCGTGATGGACCCCCGCTCGTTGAACGAGCTCATACCGAACTGGCAGGCGCTCGACGCGCCGCTCAACGCGCCCGTCGTCGAGGACCGCTTCCTCATGCTGTCGGAGACGTCGGCGCGCAAGGTGCCGAACGCGCTGTTGCCCGGATGCTTTCACAACGAAGGCATGTACGTCGTGAGCCTCGGCAACGTGTGCCGCTGGCTGGGGCAGCAGGCCGAGGGCCTGGGCGTCGAGATTTTCCCCGGCTTCGCTGCCGCCGAGGTGCTGTACGACGACAACGGCGCGGTGAAAGGGGTGGCCACGGGCGATCTCGGCATCAACCGCGCAGGCGAGCAGACCGACGCCTACCAGCCGGGGATGGAGCTCCACGCCAAGTACACGTTCTTCGCCGAGGGCTGCCGCGGCCATCTGGGCCGTCAGATCCAGGAGCGCTACGAGCTGCGCGCAGGCGTCGACCCCCAGGTGTACGGCATCGGCTTGAAAGAGCTGTGGGAGATCCGCCCCGAGCAGCACAAGAAAGGCCTCGTGATCCACACCGCAGGCTGGCCGCTGGAGAACGATACGTACGGCGGCTCTTTCCTTTATCACCAGGAAAACAACCAGATCGCCATTGGGTTCGTCGTCGGCCTCGCTTACACCAACCCCTATCTGAATCCGTACGAGGAGTTCCAGCGCTACAAGACGCATCCGGCGATCCGCACCTTCCTCGAAGGCGGCAAGCGCATCGCTTACGGTGCGCGCGCCATCAGCGCGGGCGGCCTGCAATCGCTGCCCAAGATCGTATTCCCGGGCGGCTGCCTGATCGGCGACGATGCCGGCTTCCTCAACGCGTCCCGCATCAAGGGCAGTCATGCCGCGATCAAGTCCGGCATGCTCGCCGCGGAAGCGGCGTTCACCGCCGTCACCGCGGGGCGCGCGGCCGACGAGCTCATCGCCTACCCGCAGGCGTTTCGCGGGAGCTGGCTGCACGAGGAGCTCCACCGCGCACGCAACTTCAAGCCGTGGATGAGCAAAGGCCTGTACATGGGCTCGCTCATGTTCGGGATAGACCAGACGCTCTTCCGCGGACGCGCGCCGTGGACGCTGCATCACCGTCACGCCGACAACGAGACGCTGAAGAAGAAGACCGAAGCCCGTCCCATCCAGTATCCGAAGCCGGACGGCGTGATCACGTTCGACCGCCTGTCGTCGGTGTTCATCTCGAACACCAATCACAACGAAGACCAGCCGGTGCACCTGACGCTCAAGGATCCGACGGTCCCGATACGGATCAACCTCGCGGAGTACGATGCGCCCGAGCAGCGCTATTGCCCGGCAGGCGTGTACGAGATCGTGCGCGATGCGGACGGCGGCAATCCGCGCCTGCAGATCAATGCGCAGAACTGCGTGCACTGCAAGACCTGCGACATCAAGGATCCCACGCAGAACATCGTGTGGGTGGCGCCGGAGGGCGGCGGCGGGCCGAACTACCCGAACATGTAAAAGCAGTGAGCAGGCTGGCGGTAAGCCTGAACGGTTTTACGAGTCACCGGCCACGCGTCGCGCCTTATAAAGCCTCGAGCACGGCGGCGGCGCCCATGCCGCTGCCTATGCACATCGTCACCATGCCGTATTTCGCTTTGCGTCGGCGCAGGCCGTGGACCAGCGTAGCCACGCGGATCGCGCCGGTCGCGCCGA
>Ga0255338_1002094_pt1 | contig 32023 bp, 29 predicted proteins | sample MeOH1_35cm_T4_19_FD_203715 | JGI IMG/M metagenome (GOLD analysis project Ga0255338, IMG submission 203715) | Sandy soil microbial communities from University of British Columbia, Vancouver, Canada - MeOH1_35cm_T4_195 | ecosystem: Engineered > Artificial ecosystem > Sand microcosm > Unclassified ... | reverse complement strand
CAGCATAGTGGTGGACGCGACAACTACCTTGACACACCCCGCCGAACGCAAAGAAAAGTGACCGGCGTCCCCCGCAGGGGGATGTCGTATTCCTTTGGGTGCAAAAACCAACGCCGCTCAAAGAAACAGCGACCACCCCGCCGCTCACACCAACGCCCTATACCCCCCTACCCCTCCAAATACCTCTCCACCAACCTAGCCCAATAAGCCGCCCCCACAGTCAAATTCTCATCATTAAAGTCATACCCCGCGTTATGCAGCAACGGCTGCCCCGCCCCATTCCCCATCCTGACAAAGCACCCAGGCCGCTGCTGCAGGAAGTAAGCAAAATCCTCACTCCCCGCGATCAGCGGAAAATTCGTCACCACCCGCTCCGGCCCCACCAGTTCCTCGGCCACCTGCCGGGCAAACTCCGTCTCACGCTCGCTATTGATCAGCACCGGATAACCGCGGATGTAATCGATCTCCACACTAGCCCCATAGCCTTCCACATGTGAAGTCACCAACTGCCGGATACGATTCTCCAGCGTGCGCCGCACGTCGGGACTAAACGACCGCACGCTCAGTTCCAGCTTCGCGCTTTCGGGAATCACATTAGGCGCATGCCCCGCATGCAACGTCCCGATCGTCACTACCGCCGTCTCGTTCGGGTCGATATTGCGCGACACGATGCTCTGCAGCGCCATCACCAGGCTGCCCGCCACCAGAATCGGGTCGATCGACTGGTGCGGCCGCGCCGCGTGGCCGCCCTTGCCGCGGATGGTGATGGCCACCGTATCGCAAGCCGCCATGAACGGGCCCGCGCGGAACATGAACATGCCGGCTTCCACGCCAGGATGGTTATGCAGCCCGAAAATCGCATCGCACGGGAAGCGTTCGAACAAGCCGTCGGCCAGCATGCGTTCGGCGCCGCCGCCGGCGCCGATCTCTTCGGCGGGCTGGAAGATCAGGTGGACGGTGCCGTTGAAATGGCGCGTGCGCGCCAGTTGCCGCGCGGCGCCGAGCAGCACGGCGGTGTGGCCGTCGTGGCCGCAGGCGTGCATCTTGCCGGCATGAATGCTGGCGTATGGCAGACCGGTGCGTTCGTGAATGGGCAGCGCATCCATGTCGGCGCGCACGCCGATGCTGCGGCGCGAGCCGCCCTGGCGCAGCGTGCCGACCACGCCGGTACCGCCCACGCCGCGCGTCACTTCGTAGCCCCAGCCTTCAAGCTGGCTGGCGACGAGCTCGGCGGTACGCACTTCGTCGAAGGCGAGTTCGGGGTGCCGGTGGATGCTGTGGCGGATGGCTTCCAGTTCGGCCCGGCTGTCGAGGGTGTCGGCCAGTTCGCAGAAGTGGGAGAGGCGCAGCGGTCGTGCCGCCGTCAATGCGGCGGGTGGGATCGCGGGGGACGTCGCGGGTGAGTCGGAGAGGGGTGAGTCGGCGAGAAGAGACTCGATGAATTCGGGTGCGTGTTCTGACATGGCAGTGTGCTCGTTTTTTTCGAGGCGTATAGAAAACAGTATTTCACGCTGGGCACAGAGCGCAAACGGTTTAACCCTTTGTAGCGAAATCAGGGGAACAACTGTTGCGAACGGGGGACGGTCCCTCCGCGCGAGGGGGCGTGGGGAAAGACTGAACTCGCGCGCGGGCATCACAGGCGCCGCCTTCATCAACGCGCCACCGATGCCAGCGGGTGCGGCTGGCGGTACAAGCGGCACGCACAAAGCAGAAAGGGCGGCCATCGCTGGCCGCCCTTTTCCTGGCGTTCAACCGGACCAGCCCGCCCTACGCGTAAGCCACCACCGTCTGGCCCTGCTCGCCCAGGCCGTCGATGCCCAGGCGCATCGTGTCGCCCGCCTTGAGGAAGCGCGGCGGCTTGAAGCCCATGCCCACGCCCGGCGGGGTGCCGGTGCAGATCAGGTCGCCGGGGTGCAGCGTCATGAAGCGGCTGACGTAGCTCACCAGCGTGGCCACGTCGAACACCATGGTGGCGGTGCTGCCCTTCTGCACGCGTTCGCCGTTGACGTCCAGCCAGAGCGCCAGCGCCTGCGGGTCGGCGACTTCGTCGCGCGTGACCAGCCACGGGCCGACCGGGCAGAATGTATCGCAGCCCTTGCCCTTGTCCCAGGTGCCGCCGCGCTCGATCTGGAATTCGCGCTCGGACACATCGTTGACCACACAGTAGCCGGCAACGTGGGAAAGCGCTTCGTCGCGCGAGACGTCGCGTGCCACCTTGCCGATCACCACGCCGAGTTCCACTTCCCAATCCGTTTTTTCCGAGCCGCGCGGCAGCATCACCGCATCATCGGGGCCGTTGAGCGAGCTGTTGGCCTTGAGGAAGACAATGGGCTCGGCCGGCAGCGGCATGCCGGCCTCGGCGGCGTGGTCGGCGTAGTTCAGGCCGATCGCCACGATCTTGCCGATGCCGGTCCAGGGCACGCCGAAGCGCTCGGCCCGCACCACCGGCAGCGTGGCCGGGTCCACTTTGGCCAGCCGTGCCAGCGCTTCATCGGACAGCGCTTGCGGCCCCAGTCCGTCCAGCACGCCGGACAGGTCGCGCACGCGGCCTTCGGCATCGATCAGTCCCGGGCGTTCCGCGCCCGGCTTACCCACACGTACTAGTTTCATCGTTTCCCCTTGGCTTCAGTGACAGTGCGGCCGGCGGGCTCGGACAGGGTCCGCGCGACCACGGTCAGGACTTCTTTGGCGGTGTTCTCGGAATGCTGGCGCAGCACCTGTGGCAGCCGCGGGCGGCCCGGTTCGCGCAGCGCGGCCATGATGGCCTCGTGTTCCTCGTGCGATTCCTGCCAGCGCAGCATATCCGCGTTGGCGGCGCCGCGCGCACGGTGCACCTTGCTCATCAGCGTGGCGTAGATGCCGGCCAGCACCGGGTTGGCGGCGCCGTCGATGATGAGCTGGTGGATTTCCTGGTTTACGCGAAAGTACTCGGTGCGCCGCCCCGCGGCGTGGGCATCCAGCATCGCCTGGTGCTTGCGCTCCAGCCTAGCCATCGCCACCTCGGACAGCCGCGCCGCGGCCAGTTCGCCGGCGGTGGCTTCCAGCCCGTGCAGGGTTTCGAAGGTGGAACGCAACTCGTCGAGATCGAGCGGCGCCACGCGGTAGCCGATGTACTGCCGATGCAGTACCAGCCCTTCGGACACCAGCACCTTGAGCGCCTCGCGCAACGGCGTCTTGGACACATCGAACATTTCGCAGAAGGCGCGTTCGTCGATGCGCGCGCCGGGGGGCAGTTCGCCCTCTTCGATCATGGTGCGCAGACGGGAGGCGATCTCGGCGGACATGCCGAGCGTGCGCAGGCGCGCGGATTTAGGAAGCGTTTGAGTCACAGACATCACCGAGATGGGGAACATGCACCACAAGAAGGCTATCACACCCTGAAATTGTGCGTTTGCTTAACAATAAAATCAATGACTTACGAGAGTTGTAATTACAGATTACGTATCCTATACTCCGTTCCAGTTGCGCGACACAAAACACAAACCGCCCTACCATTCCTCAAAGGAGACACGCGTCATGCAAACGACAAGCCGGGCTGCGGCGCTAACGGAGACGAAGAGCTCCGTACGCTGGAAGATTTTCCTGATGATGTTGTTCCTCATCGCCATCAACTACATCGACCGCGCGTCGCTGTCGGTGGCGATGCCCCTGATCGCCAAGGAATTCGACCTCAGCCCCACCATGCAGGGCCTGATCCTCAGTTCCTTCTTCTGGACCTACGCGGTCATGCAGATCCCCGGCGGCATGCTGGCGGACAAGTACAAGCCGCGTATCGTGATCGCCACCGCCACCATCTTCTGGGGCGCCTTCCAGGCGCTGGCGGCGGTATGCACCAGCGCCGGCGCCCTGCTGCTGACCCGGCTTGGCCTGGGCGCGGCCGAAGCGCCGATCTACCCGGCCGGCGGCAAGCTCAACGCGATCTGGATGACGCAGAACGAACGCGGCCGCGGCGCTACGCTGCTCGACGGCGGCGCGCCGCTGGGCGCGGCGCTTGGCGCCATCATCATCACCTGGCTGATCACCGCGCTGGGTTCCTGGCGCCTCGCCTTCGTGGTGGCCGGCGTGGGTACCGTGCTGGCAGGCCTGGCGGCGTGGTACTACGTGCGCAACTCCCCGCGCGAGCACCGTGGCGTCAATGAGCTTGAAGCCAGCTATATCGAAGCCGCGCAAGCCACCGAACATCGCGCCGAGCCGGCAAACCTGTCCGGACGCTCGCTCGATTTCCTCAAGTACCGCTCGGTGTGGTGCATGGCAATCGGCTGGATGTGCTTCAACAGCGTCTTCTACGGCCTGCTGACCTGGATGCCCAACTACCTGAACAAGGTGCACGGCTTCGACATCAAGCAGATGGGCGGCGCCAGCTTCATCATCTTCTTCTCCGGCTTCGTCGGCGAACTCGTCGGCGGCTGGATCGCGGACAAGTGGAAGGCTGCGGGCGGCAGGCCCAACCTGGTGATGCGTACCCTGTTCGGTATCGCCGCCGTGGTCGCCACCGTGTCGATCTTCTCGGTGGCCTATGTGAAGGATCCGGTAGTGGTAGTGATCCTGCTCTCGTGCACGCTGTTCTTCCTGCGCTGGTGCGGCCTGTTCTGGTGCATCCCGTCCATTCTCGGCACCCGCAACAAGGTGGGCGTGCTGGGCGGCATCATGAACCTGGGCGGCAATATCGGCGGCATCACCGTGCCCATCATCGTCGGCATGATCGTGCAGTTCACCGGCTCCTACTTCCTGGCCCTGATGTTCTTCGCCGCCGCCGGCGTGGGCCTGTTCCTCGCGTCGACCGCGATCGACTACGAGAAGAAGCTGCCGGTCTGAGCGCAGCCCCGTCTCGACACCAAGTCTTGTCCCACGTACGCGCCGCGCCGGCACAAGCCGGCAGCGGCACGGCCTGAACCGCTCCCGTCCCGGCCGCGCCACGCGCGGCGGGCCCCGCGCACCGGGCCATGCCATTTCCTGAGAGCTTTACTCCCATGACCAAACGCACCCTTCTCGGCATGCTCACGCCGTCGTCCAATACCGCGCTGGAACCCATCACCAGCGCCATGGTGAGCGGCCTGCCGAACGTCAGCGCGCATTTCTCGCGCTTCACCGTTACCGAGATCTCGCTGCGCGACCAGGCGCTGGGCCAGTTCGATCTCGACAAGATCATCGGCGCGGCCAAACTGCTGGCCGACGCGCGCGTGGATGTGATCGCGTGGAACGGCACCTCGTCCGGCTGGCTCGGCTTCGAGAAAGACCAGGCGCTGTGCCGCCAGATCACCGAGGCCACCGGCATTCCAGCCACCACCTCGGTGCTGGCGCTGAACGAAATCCTGGAAAAAACCGGCGCGCGCGACTTCGGCCTGGTCACGCCCTATCTCGACGATGTGCAGCAACGCATCGTGCAGAACTACAAGCGCAACGGCTTTGCCTGCGCGGCGGAGCGCCACCTCGACCTGCATGTGAACTACAGCTTCGCCGAAGTGGAAGAAGACACCATCCGCCGCATGGTGCGCGAAGTGGCGCAGCACAAGCCGGCAGCCATCACGACCTTCTGCACCAACCTGCGCGCGGCGCACCTGGTGGAGGAACTGGAAGCCGAGACAGGCATCCCCGTCTACGACACGATCTCCACCGTGGTGTGGAAATCGCTGCGGCTGGCTGGCGTGGATACGCGCGAGCTGCGCGGCTGGGGCCGCTTGTTTGCCGAAGTGGAATGAAGGAGCAGGGCGCATGAACACCGAACTCGATCTCGTCATCCGCAACGCCGAAGTGGTCACCGCCTCCGACCGCTTCACCTGCGACATCGGCGTGCGCGATGGCCGCATCGCCATGTTGGGCAATGACCTGCCGCGCGGCACGCGCGAAATGGATGCCACCGGCCTGCTGGCGCTGCCCGGCGGCGTGGACGGCCACGTCCACCTCGACCAGCCGATGCCGGACGGCATGCGCATGGCGGACGACTTCTTCACCGGCACGCGCGCCGCGGTTTGCGGTGGCACGACCACGGTGATTCCGTTTGCGGCGCAGGAGAAAGGCGGCTCGCTCAAGGCTGCGGTGGCGGACTACCATCGCCGCGCGGAGGGCCGTGCGGTAGCGGATTACGGGTTCCACCTGATCGTGGCCGATCCCACGCCGGAAGTGTTGCAGCATGAATTGCCCGAGTTGATCCGCAAGGGCTATACCTCGTTCAAGGTCTATATGACCTACGACGATCTGAAGCTGTCGGATCGCGAGATGCTGGACGTGCTCGATGTGGCCAAGCGCAACGATGCGCTGGTGATGGTGCATGCGGAGAATGCGGATTGCATCTCGTGGCTGACCGAGAAGCTGGTTGGGGAAGGGCGGATTTCGCCGCGTTTCCATGGCATGGCGCGTCCGGCTCTGGTGGAACGTGAAGCCACGCATCGCGCGATTACGTTTGCGGAGTTGGTCGATGTGCCGATCCTGATCGTGCATGTGTCGGGCAAGGAAGCGATCGAGCAGATTCGGTGGGCACAGGGCAGGGGGTTGCCGATTCTGGCTGAGACTTGTCCGCAGTATTTGTATCTCACCGCCGAGGATATGGGATTGCCCGGCGACGATGGGTATGAAGGCGCGAAGTGCGTCTGCAGCCCGCCGCCGCGGGATCCGGAGAATCAGGCTGCGGTGTGGCGTGCGCTCACCAATGGTGTGTTCAGTGTGTTTTCTTCGGATCATGCGCCGTTCAACTATGACGATCCGGAAGGGAAGAAGCTGGGTGGCACGGCGCAGCCGTTTGACCACATTCCCAATGGCGTGCCGGGGATCGAGACGCGGTTGCCGTTGTTGTTCGATGGGATTGCGAAGGGCAGGCTTTCGCTGCATCAGTTTGTCGAGCTGACTTCGTACCGGCCGGCGCGGCTGTATGGCTTGTATCCGCGCAAGGGAACCATCGCTGTTGGCGCAGATGCCGATATTGCGTTGTGGGATCCTTCGCGGAAGGTGCGGATTGCTAATAGCGATCTGCATCATGCGGTGGATTACACGCCTTATGAAGGGATCGAGGTGACCGGGTGGCCGGTGCATTGTTTCTCGCGGGGGGAGTTGCTGGTGGAGGATGGGAGGTATCTGGAGCAGGTTCCGGGGCGGGGGAGGTTCTTGCCGGCGGGGGCGCCTTCGTTGGTTTGAGGGTTGGTGGTGGTTTTGATTTCTCCTTCTCTTTCTCTTTCTCTTTCTCCTTTAGATTCAACTTCAACTTCAACTTCAACTTCAAAAGCCTAAAGTCAAAAGCAGTTTCACCTCCCCTGCGGGGAGGCGACCTACTTTCTTGTCTTGCCAAGAAAGTAGGCAAAGAAGGCGCGCCGGATGGGGCGACACCCCCTCGGGATCCGGCGAAAAGAGCGGCCGGGACCCAAACTCGCATCGCCTTAAGGCGATACTCAAACATGGGTCCCTCTTTTCCGCTCTTTTCGCCGGATCCCGAGGCGCCCCATACGGCCTGGTACACCTTGACGGCTCGCTTCGCATCGCGGGACGGTGTGGACCGCCCCCACGGGCGCTCCACACGGCTACCAATCGGTCGTTTGGCGGCTCGCTCCCGCACCCGTCTTCCCCTGTTGCCAGGATGAGCAAACCAGCGGATCGCAAGTGGCAGCTAGCGCATAAAGGCAGGAGGCAGGAGGCAGGAGGCAGGAAGTTTGGCGTCCGAAGAGCCGGAGATTTCGGCGATACGCGATATCGCCGGATCAACGATTCGGTGTAGCCGTGTTTACCGCCCGAGGGGCGGCAAACACCGTCCCGCGATGCGAAGCGAGCCGTCAAGGTCTACCTGGCCGTATGGGGCGTCCTCGTCGGCAGGTGAAAAGAGCGGAAAAGAGGGGGCCATGTTTGAGTATCGCCTTAAGGCGATGCGAGTTTGGCCCCCGGCCGCTCTTTTCGCCTGTCGACGAGGAGGGGGTCGCCCCATCCGGCGCGCCTTTTTTGCCTACTTTTTTGGCAAGACAAAAAAGTAGGTCGCCGCCCCGCAGGGGTGGTGAAACTGCCTTTGACTTTAGGGTTTTGACTTTGACGTTAAGCCCTTGACTCCACAGTCAAGCCCATGAAAAGTGTGGTGGGCATTTCTTTCCGGATTTGATCATGCGTATTCTTGTTGTTAATCCTAATATCTCCGAGAGCGTTACCGAGCTGATTCGCGCGGAGGCTTCGCGTACGGCTTCGCCTGGAACTTCGCTGACGATGGCGACGGCGCAGTTTGGCGTGGCTTATATCGAGACGCGCTTCGAGGCGCTGGTGGGGGGCTACGCTACGGCTTGCGTGGCGGCGGAGCATCAGGGGCAGTTCGATGGCCTGGTGGTGGCTGCGTTTGGCGATCCGGGGCTGGCGGGGCTGAAGGAATTGTTCAATGTGCCGGTGGTGGGCATGACGGAGGCGGCGCTGGCTAGCGCTTGCCTGCTCGGGCAGCGTTTTTCCATTATCGCGATCTCGCATCGGATCGAGGCTTGGTATCGCGAGTGCGTGGCGGCGAATGGGCTGACTTCGCGGCTGGCCAGCGTGCGTTCGTTGCAGCAGCCATTGCGCGATATCGGCAGCGTGCAGGAGGACCATGCGGTGCGGCTGGAGGAACTGAGCCTGAGGGCGGTGCGGGAGGATGGCGCTGATGTGATCATCGTGGCGGGGGCGCCGCTGGCCGGACTGGCGCGTACGCTCAAGGACAGGATTCCGGTGCCGGTGGTGGATGGCGTGTCGAGCGCGATCCGCCATTGCGAGAGCCTGATCGCGCTGGCGCCTGTCGGCGCCGCCGAGGGCAGCTTCGCGCGGCCTCCGCGCAAGCCGAATCACGGGTTGCCGCCGACACTGGCGGCGATGCTGGATTAACCGTGACGCTGGACGGGGCTGTCGCGGTCATCTCTTATAATTCGTCGGCCAAGCATTCCGATGCGACCGCCGGAGAGAGTACCTTGCGACAAGCCCTGTTGATCGTCGATGTCCAGCCCACCTTCTCGCCGCCGCAATGGCTGATCGATGGCCTGCTGCCACTGGTGGGCCAGATGCCCTCGGTGGCGACCGTGGAGCACCATGACGAAGCGCGCACGCCATTCATGCACCAGCTTGGCTGGGCGCCGGGCACCGGCGATGCGTCCCTGATTCCGGCGGATCGCGTGTTTGTGAAACATGGCTATCTTCCGTCCGGCGATGCGATCGCATATCTGCGTGCGCTGGCGCCCGAGCGGGTGCTTGTCGCCGGCATACAGACGGAGACATGCGTGCTGGCGGCGGGATTCGCGCTGTTCGATGCCGGGCTGCAGCCCACGCTGCTGTCCGATCTCACCGTAGGTTCATCTCTTGATCCTTCCGGCGCGCTGGGCGTAAAGCTGTGGCGGCATCATTTCGGCAGCGTCATGACGCGCGCCGAGGCCATGGCGCAATAGCACGCAATAGCACGTACCGCCCTCAGGCCGCCACCCGCAAACCCAGTTCGCCAAGGCTCTCGCGCAGCGCCTGCCTGAGCGGCGTGCGCGGCAACTCGCCCACCAGCGCTTGCAGCGCGGTGCCGTCGAGCGCGTGCGGCACCTTCCACAAGTAGGCCATCTCGGCGAGTTCGCGCCACATCGGCACTACCGCGCCGCCGGCGCGGATCAGCCACCAGGGCATGCCGCCCACGCGCGGCGCTTGCTGCATGCCGCTGGCTTCCGCCAGCGCGCTCACCAGTTGCTCGCCCGTCAGCGTATGCCCCGCGAAATGCAGTACGGCATGGCCCCGCAGGTCCGCCTGGCGCTGCGCCACCGCAACGAATGCCTGCGCCAGGTCGGGCAGGTAGGCCCAGGCGTGCGCGCGGTCGCGCGGGCCTGGGTAGACGACCTTGCCTTGATCGAGCGATTTGGCGATCGCCAGGTCCATCCATGCGCCGCGCCCCGGCCCGCCAAAGAAATCTCCGGCACGGATGACCACGCTGCGCAGCGCCGGGGCGCGCTTGCGCATGGCCGCCTCGATAAGGCAACGGATCTGGCCCTTGCGCGCGCTGGGCCGCTCGGCGGTATCGGGGCGCAGCAGCGGCGGCATGGCTTCGCCGTAGTTGTAGACGTTGCCGGGGAAGAGCAGCAGAGCGCCCAGTGCCTGCGCCACATCCATTGCGCTGCGCGCGAGCGCTTCGGCGTGCTGCTCCCATTCCGTGTAGACGGGGTTCAGCGCGTTCACCACCACGCTGGCGCCGCGCGCGGCGGTGCTCAACTGCGCGGTGTCGGCCACGTCGACGGCGAGGCTGCGCACGACTTGCGGCACGGGGCCGGCCAGCGGGCGGCGTGCCTGCGCCAGCACGCTCCAGCCAGCGGCGGCAAAGGCATCCACCAGGGTGCGGCCGAGCCGTCCGTTGGCACCGAGGATCAATACGGTTTCGCTCACGATATTCTCCTTGCTCTGCCGCCCGTCCCGCGCGGCCCGCCGGGATGGCGTGGCTGACAGGCTGGCCCGATGAAGACCATTGTGGGCAATTCCCCGCTGCCTCACAATTGCATGAGCTGGTAACTCACGAATTCATTTTTGAATACCGCGAGAGGCAAGGAAAGAGAGGGAACATGGCCGAAGAATTCGACTGGGCGCTGATGCGCTCCTTCCTGGCGGTGATGGAAAGCGGCAGCCTGCTGGGCGCGGCGCGGCGGCTTTCCAGCAGCCAGCCCACGCTGGGGCGGCATGTGGCGCAACTGGAGGCGCAACTCGGCGTGCCGCTGTTCGAGCGAACCGGGCACGGCCTGCAGCCCACCGACGCCGCGCGCGCCATCGCCGGGCATGCGCGCGCCATGCAGCAGGGCGCCGATGCGGTGGCGCGCACGCTGGCGCGCGGCCAGGCGGGCGTCGCGGGCACCGTGCGCGTGTCGGCCAGCCGCGCGGTGGCGAGTTTCCTGCTGCCGCCGCTGCTGGCGGACCTGCGCCTGCGCGAGCCGCAGCTCGCCATCGAGGTGGTGTCTTCCAACGAAGTCAGCAACCTGCTGCGGCGCGAGGCGGATATTGCCATCCGCATGGTGCGGCCCAGCCAGGCCTCGCTGATCGCGCGCAAGGTGGCAAGCGTGCCGCTATGCGCCTGCGCCCACGAAGACTACCTGCGCCGCAAGGGCGTGCCGCGCACGCCGCAGGACCTGCTGCGCCACGAGCTGGTGGGCTACGACCGCGGGGACACCATCCTGCGCGGTTTCCGCGCCATGGGCATCGAGGTCTCGCGCGAGGCGTTCGGCGTGCGCAGCGACGACGATATCGTGCTGTGGCAATCGATCCGCGCCGGGCTGGGCGTGGGTTTTGCCGCGCGCTATATCGCCGCCGGGGATCCGCGCGTGCGGATCGTGCTGCCGGAGCTGACGATCCCGCCGTTGCCGGTCTGGCTCACCGTGCACCGGGAGATCCGCGGCAGCGCGCGCATCCGCGCGGTCTACGATTTTCTCGCGAGCGCCATTCCCGCCGCGCTGGCATCGGCGTAAGCCATGGACAGCGTGGCCCGTCTCAATCGTCGAGCCTTACATGCTCCGCAAGATGGCTGACCACGGTGGCAATGCGCCGCAGATGCCGCGACTCGGGATGCGTCAGCAGCCACAGGTCCGTCTCGCACTCGTCCAGCGGGCCGCTGAGCGCCACCAGACTGCCGCTGCGGCGGCCCATCATCAGCGAGACGACGCCGGCACCAAGTCCGGCCTCCACCGCTTCCACCACGCCGGCGATGCTGTTGACGCGATACTGTGGCGTCACGCGCGGCAGGTGCTTGCGCCGCCAGCGCACCGAAGGGTGATCGGGCATGGCCTCATCGGGCGCGATCCAGGGCAGGGCGGATAGCGCGGCCGCGTCAAGCGGCGCGCCAGGCTCCGGGACCGGCACGCCAGCCGACTCGGCCAGTTCGCGCGATACGAACACCGCCACGCGCAAGCGGCCAAGGCATTTGCCGATCAGGTGATCGGGCGGCTGCCTCGTGGCGCGCACGGCGATATCGGCATCGCGCCTGGTCAGGCTGACCAGCTCGTTGGTGGCAATCAGCTCGAAGCTCAGCCCCGGATGGCGGCGGCCGAGCGGCGCCAGCACCGGCAGCACCATGCCGTGCAGCACGGTATCGGTGGTGGTGATGCGCACCAGGCCGGATACCGTGCCGGCCGTTACCGAGGCGTGCGCGCGCGCCGCTTCCAGCTCGGCCTCGATGCGCTCGGCATGCTGGGCGAACTGCTGCGCCAGTTCCGTCGCCAGGTAGCCCGAGCGGCTGCGCTCGAACAGGCGCCGGCCCAGGCCTTTCTCGATGCGCTGCAGCGCGCGGAACACGGTGGAGGCATCAAGCCCGAGCCGGCGCCCGGCTTCGGCCAGCGTGGCGCCGCGTACCAGCGCAAGCACGATGTCCAGGTCGGGAGAGGAGAGTTGATATGGCATGTTCATTGCAAATTTGCAGTCATGACTTGCGTTCACGCGCATTGTGATTGCATCACTGCAATCCTAGACTGCCTGCACAGCCACCACAAGCCGTGGCGGCGAAACCCGAAACACCGAACCATCCCACCTCCAAGGACAACCCGATGAAGCTCTACTACACCCCTGGCGCCTGCTCGCTGGCCGTCCATATCGCGCTGCGCGAAGCCGGCCTGCCGTTCACCCTCGCCAAGGTCGACCTGGCCACGCACAAGCTGGCCGAGCCTGAGCACGGCAACGATGACTTCTACGCGGTCAGCCCGCGCGGTTATGTGCCGCTGCTGCAGCTGGACGACGGCTCGCGCCATACCGAGGCGGCATCGCTGCTGCAATACGTGGCGGACCTCGCTCCGGCCAGCGCGCTGCTGCCGGCCGCCGGCACCAGGGAGCGCCTGGAAGCGGTGGGCTGGCTGACGCTGGTCTCCACCGAGCTGCACAAGGTCTTCAGCCCGTGGCTGTGGCACAAGGAGACGGCCGAGAGCACGCGCGAGGCATGCAAGGCCAAGGTGGCGATGCGCTTCGCCGAACTCGACAAGCACCTTGCCACCCGCGATTTCCTGGCCGGCAGGCAGTTCACCGTGGCCGACGCCTACTGCTTCGCCATCGTCAACTGGGCCAATGTCCTGCACATGCCGCTCAACCCCTATCCCGCGCTGCAGTCCTACCTGTCGCGCGTGGCGGCGCGCCCCAAGGTGCATGAGGCGCTGGTAGCCGAAGGGCTGGCGCGCGACTGATGGCGCGGATCAGGCTGCCGCGGCGGTGAAGGGCGGCAGCCTGTAATTGTCCTGGCTCAGCAGGTCCAGCCCGCACTCCAGCGTCGACACCCAGTCGATGAACTGCGCCACCATGGCCTTGCCGCGAAATGACGGCCCGTGCTGCGGCACGATCCACTCGATATCCAGTTCGCGCGCCATATTGGCCCACAGCCGGCAGGCGCGGTTGCCGCTCATATAGCGCTGGTGGAATGGCAGCATGGCGTGCGTGTGGGCGGCAAAATCCTCCACCACCGCGCCCGCCTCCCGCGCGCTGGTCATGGCCGCGCCAAGGTCGCCGGAGAACAGGATCTTGCTGACCGGATCGTAGAACTGGAAGTTGCCTTCCGAGTGCAGGAAATGCGCCGGCACCGCCAGCAGCGTGCAGTTGCCCAGCGGCACCGGCATGCCGGCGTCGGGGATGGTGACGATGCGTCCTTCCGTCTTGCCGGCCTGGCAGAAATGCGGCAGGAAGCGCGCCCACACGCGCGAGATCAGGATGCGGCTGCCGGAGGCGGTAAGCCAGCGCCCGACCGACGCGACGATATCCGGATCGGCATGCGAGGCCAGCACGTAGTCGAGCTGCTTGGGCGGAAAGTAGCGGCTGATGGCAAGGTACAACTCGCCGTAGGTCATGTGCCCGCCGGGATCGATCAGCGCGCCGTGGCCGTGATCGACAATCAGGAACTGGTTGGTCTGCACCACCTCGCCGTGCTCTTCCTCGACCAGGTCGGAAAACAGCAGGCACGTATGCCCGCCGGCGTCGTATAGCGTGATGGCCATCGTTTGTCTCTCCCCAAAGCGGCGAAAGTAGCGATGGCGGCGCTTGCGCGGCTTGACGCCGGTCAATAAGCGGTCGAATCGGTCCCCGAATGCAGCGGGTCCGGCCACGCCCGAGGGCGGCAAGGCGCGCCGTTCTCGTACCCGCGCCTGCGGGCGCCGCTCCGGAACGACGCCGGTTGCCTAGCGCGCGCCGTCCAGCAATTGCTCGATCTTGCCGACGAACTGCCGGTCGTCCGGCTTGGTCATGCTGTTATAGCTGCCCACCACCTGGCCATTGCGGTCGATCACGTATTTGTAGAAATTCCACTTGGGCGTGGTGCCGGACTGCTTGGCCAGCAGCGCGTACATGGGGTTGGCATCGCTGCCGCGCACGTGCGACTTGCCGAGCATCGGGAATTTCACGCCGTAGGTGTTGTAGCAAAAGTCCGCGATCTCCTTGGAAGACCCAGGCTCCTGCGAGAAATCGTTCGAGGGGAAACCCAGCACCACCAGCCCACGCTCGCGGTACTTGGCGTACAGCGCCTCCAGCCCTTCGTACTGCGGGGTGAAGCCGCAGTAGCTGGCGGTGTTGACCACCACCACGACCTTGCCTGCGTACTGGCAGAGGTCCTGCGGTGCCTCGTCCTGCAAGCGGGGGAACTTGAAGTTCAGCGATGCCGGGCAGGCGCCGGCCGGTTTTGCCGCTCCGGCGGCCGGGGCATCCGCGGCCCGCGCGAGACGCGGCGTGGCGACGACAGCGGCGGCGCCGGCCAGGATCAACGCGCCAGTCAGGGCGGTACGTTGCAAGGCGCGTGAGCGTTGAACGGAAAGACGGCGCATGAACGGGACTCCAGAAGTGGTCTGTCCGTAGTCTACGCCGTTGGCCGCCGGTTGGACGCGGGCGTTGTGCCCGGCGCGGCCCGTGCCGCCTCCGGCCCGCTTACTCCATCACCAGCGTGGCCGCGTGCTCGGTCACGCTGCTGCGCAGTTCCACGTCCGGCATGCGGCGCACGATCGCCAGCGCCAGCAGGGCGGCGACGGCGCCCACGGCGAAGATCAGCTGGAAGCCCGACTCCACGCCGCCCGTCAACACGTCCCGCACCGCGGGCGAAAGATGGGCCAGCGCCTCGCTGCCGTGGCGCAGCGCGCCCAGGTCCAGGACCTGGCTCACGCCGGAAGCCTGCAGCGCATTGCGGAACGCCAGCGTCAGCAAGGTGCCGGCCAGCGCACCGCCAAAGGCGCTGCCGAGCGAACGCAGCACCAACAGCGCGCCGGTGCCGGCGCCGGTGTCGCGGCGCTCCAGCACGTTCTGCACCGTCATCAGGGTGCCCACCATCGCCATGCCCAGCCCCACGCCGGCCACCGTCATCGCCAGCAGCACCAGCACCAGCGGCGTGCCGGGCGATACCGCCACCAGCGCCAGCAGGCCAAGCGCCGCCGCGATGAAACCGCCGGTGAGGATGCCGCGCATCCGCCCCAGGCGCGGCGCCAGCCCGGCCACGATAAAGTTGCCCGCCACCGTGGACAGCAGGAACGGCACCACCAGCAGGCCGGATTCCGAAGCATCGGCGCCGCGCACCAGCTGGAAATGCAGCGGCAAGGCGAAGATGCACAGGAAGATATTCAGCGCCGCCATCGCGGACGCCGCCACGCCCAGCACATAAGCACGGTTGCGGAACAGCCGCGGCGGCAACATCGGATCCGCCGCGCGGCGCTCCTGCCAGACCAGCGCGGCCGTTGCCGCCACGGCCAGCAGGGCCAGGCCGGCGATCTCCGGCGACAGCCAGGCATAGACATCGCCGCCCCAGCTCATCGCCAGCAGGAAGGCCACGATGGAAACGGTCAGCAGCAACGCGCCGCCCCAGTCCACCCGCGCCGCGCCGCCGCGCACCTGCAACTGGCTCAGGCCGCGATGGCACATGAACATCGCCAGCAGTCCCAGCGGCACATTGATCCAGAACAGCCAGCGCCACGAGAGATGATCCGAAGTCCAGCCGCCGACCAGCGGACCGGCGATGGAAGCCACCGCCCACACCGTAGCCAGGTAGCCCTGGTAACGCCCGCGCTGGCGCGGTGCCACCACATCGGCAATGGCCGCCTGCGCCAGCGACATCAGGCCCCCGCCGCCAATGCCCTGCAGCGCGCGGAACAGGATCAACTGCTCCAGCGAGGCCGCCATCGCGCACGCCACCGAAGCCAGGATAAACAGCGCGATCGCCAGCATCAGCAGCCGCCGCCGGCCGTACGTGTCGGACAACTTGCCATACAGCGGCGTGGAAACCGTGGAAGTGATCAGGTAGGCCGTCACGATCCACGACAAGTGGCCAAAGCCATTCAGGTCGTTGGCAATCGCCGGCACCGCCGGGATCACCACGGTCTGGTCCAGTGCCGCCAGCAGGATGCACAGGACGATCCCGCCGATCACGCGCATGATGGCCTGGTGGCTCAGGGTAGGGGTAGGGACAGGAGTGGCAACGGAAGAAGAGGGCGAAGCAGAAACAGACATCAAAAGGCAGCCGGCACGTAAGCATGAGTAGCCAGCGTTGCGCCCAACGGCAGACAAATCACACCCTTTGTCCGCTTACAGCGTGGAACATGGCCACAAGATTGAATTCAGCTGATTGAACGCGTACCCAGTGCTGCGCGATGGAGGTGCTGCCGGTAGCAGCAATGGCCACATGGGCGGCTCGGGAAAGGCCAATTCAGTGAACGCAGAATTATATGCGTAGACTGAATATCGAGTGCGGGGCTAAGTTGGTTTGTGATGCGGCGGCGGTCACGACCCGGTAGCCACCCGCTTGCGCCAGTCTGAGACGCTGCAGCCAAAGGCGGCGTGGAACCAGTGGCTGAAACTGCTCTGCGCGGAAAAGCCCAGCAGCCCGGCGACCTCGCCGATCGGCAGGTCGCTCTCTTGCAGGTGGCGCATCGCCAGTTCCGAGCGCACCTGCTTGAGCAGGACTGAGAATGTCAGCCCTTCCGCGCTGAGGTAGCGGTGCAGCGTGCGGCGATCGACGCGCAGAAGATGCGCCACCTGCTGGGTAGTGCAGCGTCCTCCCGGGAGCAAGGCCAGGATCAGCTCCCGGCACGATTCGCGGACGCCTTCATCGCGGTGCCGCAGCGCCGCCTCCAGGTAGTCCCGCGCGAAGCGCGCGGCGCCCGGATTGTCGGGCGTGCGCGGCATCTGCAGATCGGCCGCCGCGCAGACCAGGCCGTTGAACGGCTGATTGAACATCGGGCTGCGCCCGAAGAAGGCGCGGTGCGCCGACGCGTCGACCGGCGGGCGGTGCGTGAAGCAAACCTCCAGCGGCCGCCACTGGGGACCGATCAGTTCGCGCAGAATGCGGAATTTCACGCCGACCGCCAGTTCCATCGCCTGCCGCGTGGCCAGTCCGGGGCTGGGCAGAAGGTCTTCGCGAATGATGACGGACTGCCCGGCGTCCTCGATACGGGTGATCAGCGTAGCGCTAAGCAGTTTCAGGTAGCGGCACAAGGTGTCGAGCGCCTGCCGCGGGGTCGGCTCTTCCTTCAGCACCAGGCTGATGGGCCCCAGGTTGGAGAAGGTGCGCCGCGCCGCCAGACGCAGGGCAAGGTCTTCCACCCCGGTGGCGCGCGCGGTGACTTCGAGCAATTCGCGCACGGCGTGGCTGGGGATCGGCGTCTCGGGATTTTCGAGCAGCCGCGCCGACAGCCCCACCCCTCGCAGGAAGGCGTGGGGATCGCGCCCGAGCGACTCCACCAGCTCGATGTAGCCGTTCAGGCTGGCACTGCGAATCAGTTTACCGACGTGTTGCATAGGTTCCGCTAACGCCTCGGCGCACCCTGACGATGCGTTATGACTTTCCATTGGCCGCGCTACGGCTTTTTTCCAGCTCCTGCAGCTGTCGCCACATCACTTTGCCCGTGCTGGACCTGGGCAGCGCATCGACGAATTCCACCACGCGTGGATACTTGTAGGCTGCCATGCTTTTCCTGGCCCAATCGATGATCTCGTCCGGCGTCGTGCCCTTCGCGGTGGATTTGAGCACGACCAGGGCTTTCACTGTCTCCCCACGATAGGCGTCATGGGTGCCGATGATGCAGGCATCCTGTACAGCGGGGTGCTTGTATAGCAGGTTCTCGACTTCAGAGGGCCATACCTTGAAGCCGGACACGTTGATCATCCGCTTGAGGCGATCCGTCATGAAGTAGTACCCGTCCCCATCCACGGTGCCCAGATCGCCGGTCCGGAAGTAGGTTCGTCCTTCCAGTTCGATGAAGGCATCCCGTGTAGCGTCGGGCTTGCCCCAATAGCCCTTGAACACCTGCGGTCCGCTGACGATGATTTCGCCGACTTCGCCGACCGGTAATACCTTGAGCGTCGTCGGGTCGATCACGCGGGCTTCCGTATTGAAGGTCGGCAAACCGAGACATTGCTGTTTAGGCCGGTCGCTCGGATTGTTGTGTGTTGCGGCCATTGTTTCCGACAGCCCGTATCCTTCCAGGTAACTGAGCCCGAACTGTTGTTTCAGACGCTCAGCGACCGCTTGCGGCATGGCCGCGCCTCCGCCCCCAACGTGCCGCAGGGTTGTGAGATTGAATCGCTCAAGATTCGCGCTGGCAAGGAGATCGATCACCATGGTTGGATTGCCCATCCAGTGGGTAACGCCATGCTGCGAGATAAGCCGGCCCGCGGCCTCGCGATCCCAGCGTGGCAGCATCACAATCGTAGCCCCGCAATGGATCGGCGTGTTCATGCCATGCTGCATGCCGCTCACGTGAAACAATGGCAATACCGAAAGGACAACCGATCCGGCCCCGCATGCCGACCAGATGCCATTGCCGATCGCGTTATGCATGACGGATCGATGCGTATGGATGCACCCTTTGGGCGCGCCCGTGGTGCCAGAGGTATAGGGCATGACAGCCATGTCGTCGGCTTCGGCGTCATCTCGTGCGGGGACGTAGCCCGCTGCGAGCGCGTCAGACCAAAGCGACACCTTGCCGGCAGCCCACGCAGGCGCTTCGTATTCCGCCGTCATCCACGCCGGCAGCGAAGGCTCGGGGGCTTCATCGGCGGCAAGCAGGTCTGCCGCATAGCGGGTCATCAGCACGCGTTGAATCTGGCCGGCCGACAGCAGGTCCGCGCCGATCCCTGTATCGAAGGCGTCCGCGGCGCACACGACCACCCGGGCCGCGCTATCCGTAGCGTAATGACGGAATTCGTCGGCCTTGTTCATCGGGTTGACCGGCACGACAACCGCCCCGGCACGCAGGATGGCGTAGTAGGCAACGATGAACTGCGGGCAGTTCTGCATATACAGCAACACCCGGTCGCCTTTCCTGACGCCGGCTTCGTGTTGAAGCCATCCCGCAATGGCCATCGCTTGCGCATGCAGATCGCGAAAGCTCACCGCATAGCCATAGCAGTGGATTGCGGTCTTGCCGGGAAAGCGCCGCGTGGTGACTTCCAGGTTGTACCAGAGGGACGTTTCCGGCGACACAATCCCGTCCGACCCGTTACCGGAATTTACGTGCGCCGGTGGAAAATCCGGCCTTGCGTGCAACATCGCTTACTCCCCCTCTTTCTTGACACTCTGCCTGAGCCCCCGCCAGCGCTGCCGCGTCTGGCTCTTCATTCGGGCTTGAAGTTAATCGAGCGCAATAGCTTGCCCTGCCGTTCGTAGGATTCGCGCACGTCTACGGATAGCTCTTCGCTGGTAGCCGGTGAACCGACTTCCATGCCAAGGTCTTCGATCTTCTGCCGGATCTCGCGCGATTGCATCGCCTTGAGCGTGGCGTCGCGCATCTTGGCCACCACGGCTGGCGGTACGCCCGGCGCCGACCAGAGCGCCATCCAGCTGACTTCCTTGAGGTCGGGAAATCCCAGCTCGGCGAAGGTCGGAAGATCAGGCAGCGCGGGGATCCGCTTGGGGTAGGCAATGGCAAATGCCCTGAGCTTCCCTGACTTGATGAACGGAAGTGAAGTGGCCGGACCGTCGAACATGAGCGGAACGTGCCCCCCCATCACGTCTTGCAACGCAGGCGGCGACCCCTTGTAGCTCACGGTGCCCGTCGTCAGTCCGGCAAGACGATTGAATTGCACGCCGATGGTCTGGCCACGCAGGCCGACACCGAAATTCGCATAGTCGACCTTACCCGGATTCGCTTTGACATACGTGATCAGTTCGCCGAGGTTTTTCGCGGGCAGGCCGGGATGGCCGACGAGCACGAGACCCTGCCGGGTAAGCTGCGCGATCGGAACAATGTCCTTGAACGGATCGTAAGACACATGCATGGCGTGGGGCACTTCCGAGGCAATGCCCTTTTGAATCAGCAGGAATGTGTATCCGTCCCGTGGCGCCGACAGCAGGCCATGGACGCCGATGGTTCCCGCGGCGCCGGCCTTGTTGTCGACGATCACGGTCTGTCCAAGCGGGCTTTGCAGCGCATTCGCAAAGAGGCGCGCCACGATATCGGCCGTGCCGCCCGGAGGTGCGGCAACGATGATCCGCACGGGCTTGGCCGGCCACTCGGCGGCATTCGCCGCTGGCGCGGTCGACAGCAGTGGAACAACTGCGATCGCGAGCGCCAGCGTCTGGCGTGCAATCAGGGGGATGCGCATGTCTCGCTCCTGTTGTGTTGGTAGAGTCTCTTGGCTCCTGGGCCAACCGGCATGCTTCGATGCTGCGGCCCGGCTCTGATATGGCCTTCGGGCAAATTCTAGTGGGCTCGCTCATCCGGGCGCTTTGCATCGCACGACAGAATCTTGCGGATCGCGACAACCGGTGTGCCGGCTGGCCCCTGTCCCAAGTAAGCAAATGAATGTCCCAGATTAGCAAGCCGGAATTGCTTGTGCCCAAGATACTCAGGGGACCAAACCGATAGCAGCCCTTCCCCCTGGAGAACCACCATGAACTTCCTCGACGGCCACCTCTTCCCCGAAAACCAGCAGCCCCTGATCATCACGGCCGCGCCCTATGCACCCGGCTGGTTGCCTGACGACTTTCCCGAGGACATCCCGGTCACGATGGAAGACCAGATCCAGAAGGCGGTGGACTGCTACAACGCCGGTGCCACGGTGCTGCACCTGCACGTGCGCGAACTCGATGGCCGGGGCAGCAAGCGCCTGTCCAAGTTCAACGAACTGATCGCCGGCGTGCGCAAGGCGGTGCCCGAGATGATCATCCAGGTCGGCGGTTCCATCTCCTTCGCCCCCGAGAACGACGGCCAGGCCGCCAAGTGGCTGTCTGACGATACCCGCCACATGCTGGCCGACCTGGAGCCCACGCCGGACCAGGTCACGGTGACCGTCAACACCTCGCAGATGAACGTCACCGATCAGGCCGAGGATGCGGATTTCGCGGGCACCTCGCGCGCGAACCCTGCCATCTTCGGCGCCTACAAGGAAATGACAGTGCCTGCGCAGCCAGGATGGGTGGAGGAGCACGTCCGCCGCCTGACGGCCAAGGGCATCCAGAGTGCATTCCAGTGCTACAACCTCAACAGCTTCGAGTCGGTGGAGCGGTTGATGCGCCGCGGTTTCTACAAAGGCCCGCTGGTCATGAACTGGGTGGCCATCGCCGGCGGCATGGATACGCCCAATGTCTACAGCCTCGGCAACTTCATGCGCGCGGTGCCCGATGGCGCGGTCGTCACGGTGGAAAGCAACGTGCGCAACGTGCTGCCGGTCAACATGATGGGAATTGCCATGGGCTTGCACGTGCGCTGCGGCACCGAGGACTGCCTGTGGAACCAGTCGCGCACGGAGAAAATCAGCACCGTGAAGCAGATCGAGCAACTGGTGCGCATCTCGCGCGAGTTCGGCCGCGAGATCGCCACCGCGAAGCAGGCGCGCGAGATCTCCAGGATCGGTGTTTTCTACGACACGGTGGAGGAATCCCTGCAAGCGAACGGTTTCGCGCCCAATCGCAACGGCGGCAACCAGGGCTTCCTGCGCAAGACGTTCTGAGCGCGAACCGGAGCGACGGGCCCGCTACTATATAGATAGCAGGCTTGACACCGCCCGTACGCTTGGATACCGTCAGCGGCAACAACGCGGCTACAACGCCGCGCCGCCGGCCAGTGATGGATTGCATGCGCAGTGGCTCCCCGCCTGGGCGGCCAGGGATTCAGCCGCCAAAGGATTCGCCTGAGTGATCAAATGAGTACTCTGATTCGCAGCGCCCTTCTGGTCAAGTACTCCGAGATTGCCCGGACCCTGGGTGTCGACCCGGAGCGCATGATCCGCCACGTCGGGGCCGACCGGTCTTGTATCCTCTCGCCGGACCTGCATGTTCCGGAATCCTGGCTGGCAAAGGTGCTCGAATCCACCGAGCAGGCGTCCAGTTGCACTTCCGTCGGCCTGCTGATGGCCGAAGCCTGGCGGCTGTCCGATTTCGGTCCCGTCAGCCTGCTGCTCCAGCACCAGCCGACGCTGCGTCATGCACTGGGGCAGCTGGAGACGTATCGTCACCTGCTGAGCGAATCCGTTACCGTCCACGTTGAGGAAATCGATGATATCGCCATCGTCCATCTGCAGCTGATTACGGAGAGGCCGAATCCCGGCAGGCAGCCTGTGGAGCTTTCGGTCGGCGCGCTGCTGTGCCTGATGAAATCGATGCTTGGGGGAAGGTGGAAGCCGCGCAGCGTACACTTCTCGCATCTCGCGCCCGCAAGTCTTCATATCCACCATCGGCTGTTCGACACGAGAGTCGAATTTGGCTGCGACTTTGACGGCATCATCCTGGACCGTCAGGACCTTGACCGGCGCAATCCGCTGGGCGACGTGAACCTGTCCCGCTACGCCAGGGAACTGCTTGACCAGAACTTGCTCGGCAGACAGGTTTCCATGGCGTCCAATGTGCGCCGCGCGGTCCACCTGCTCTTGCCGCAGGGGCGAAGCGGCATTGACAAGGTTGGCGAGAAGCTCGGGTTGAGCGCCCGCACGCTGCAACGCCGGCTTGAGCAGGAAGGCGAAGAGTTCTCCTCCCTGGTGAACGAGGTCCGGCGCGGCCTGGCTATCCGCTACCTTGGGGACCAGCGATATCCCGTGTCCCAGGTCGCGCTCCTGGTTGGATTCTCCGAGGTAAGCACCTTCTCTCGCTGGTTCAGCGCGCAATTTGGCAAGTCGCCGACTCGCTGGCGAGGCGACTTGCTCGTGTGACCGGGCTGGCCTTGTCACTACCGTGGCCCTCCCCCTGAGCGGCAGATCCGCATCGATACTCACCTTCAAGACTCGCCATCCATGCCCGCCATCTGACTGACGGCTGCTCGAGTCCCACCCATGCATTGCTGACGCGATTGGCCAAGTTGTGGCGCGTCCCGTCAAGCGGCGGAGGGTGGAACTGCTGAGAATCTCTGAGCGTCAGGGCTCAGGAGCGATGGCCGTGCATTTGTCTGGTCTCCTGGGCCATTAAACAGGAGATAGGATGAAAGCAGTACGCGTAATACCAGGCGCCGACGGTGGCCGGCTCGAGGTGCAGGACATTCCCGTTCCGAGTCCGGGCCCCGACGAAGTGTTGGTCCGGGTCTTTGCCTCGGGCATCAATTTTGGCGAGATCAAGTACATGCGGGAGCATCGGGCAGGCGACCCGATGACCCCTGGCGTCGAGTTCGCGGGCGAGGTCGTCCGCGTCGGCGAGCAAGTCAGCGGCTGGCGCGAAGGCGACCGGGTGATGGGCCATGGCCGCGGCTGCCACGCACAATATGTTGTCGCCGCGCCGCTGGCGCTGATGCCGGTCCCGGAGGATGTCTCGTGGATCGATGCAGCCGCCTTTCCCAATGTGTTCATCACCGCCCATGACGCGCTGATCACCAACGGCGAACTGAAAGCAGGCCAATCGGTGTTCATCAATGGCGCCTCCGGCGGTGTGGGCATGGCCGCCATCATGATTGCGGCCGCGCTGGGTGCCAGCCCTGTGATCGCCTCGTCGCGGTCTGCGGCAAAGCTGGACCGCCTGGCCGGCTTCGGGGTGGACGCTGGCATCAATGCATCCCGTGATTCGCAAGTGGAAGCCATCATGGCAGCCACCGGCAAGCGAGGCGTGGACGTCATCATCGATACCATCGGCGGCACGGTATTCGAAGACCACATCAAGAGCCTCGCGGTAAAGGGGCGCCTGGTCAATCTCGCGAGACTCGGTGGGGCAAGCACTGCGCAGGTCGACATCAACCTGCTGTGGCTGAATCGCCTGAAGCTGATCGGGGCGACATTCCGCACGCGCAGCGAGCAGGAACGTCTCGATTGCGTCCAGGCGTGCGCACGCGACCTGTTGCCGTTTTTCCGCGAAGGCAAGCTCCGCCTCCCGATCGACCGAACCTTCCCGATGGATTCGATCGCCGACGCCTACGCGTACATCGCGAGCGGCCAGCACATGGGCAAGATCGTGCTCATTGCCGATTGACCGCTGAAACCGGCCCGTTGCCAGTGATCGCCAGGCCACGAATCTCCACCCGTGCGAATTGGCCCCGGGAAGGGCATTGGCGCGACTCGCCAAATTGTGGCGCGATGGGTCAAGCGCGTGAGGCGGCTAGTGCCGACAATCAAATCCAAGCTATCCGCTGCTATCCGCCGCCCGCTGGCGGGCCTGTCAAACTCATACGCCAAAGGAAAATTCGCCATGCATATCAATCCGCTCACCTGCTCGATTGGTGCCGAACTGTCGGGTGTGAGTCTCGCCGATGTGGCGCGGGACGATTCGCTGTTCGCCGAGATCAAGGCACTACTGTTGGAACACCGGGTGCTGTTCTTCCGCGACCAGGACATTACGCGCGCCGACCATGTTGCGTTCGCCAGGCGCTTCGGTGACCTGGAAGACCACCCTGTCAACAATACGGTGCCGGGATACCCGGGCCTGATCGAGATCTACAAGAGTGACAAGCGGGACCACTTCGAGAACACCTACCACACCGATGCGTCGTGGCGGGCGAGCCCGCCCAAGGGCGCGGTGCTGCGCTGCATTTCGTGTCCGGAGGTGGGTGGCGACACCATTTGGGTGAACATGGTGGACGCGTACAAGAACTTGCCGGAAGAGATCAAGCAGAAGATTGCGGGCCTGCGTGCCAAGCACGGGATCGAGCATTCGTTTGGCGCGATCATGACGACGGAGGAGCGGGAGGAACTGGTGCGGAAGAACCCGCTGGTGGACCACCCGGTGGTCAGGACGCACCCTGAGACGGGTGAAAAGATCCTGTACGTGGGGCCGTTCGCGACACATTTCATCAACTACCATACACCGGAGAATGTGCGCGTCGGGCAGGACAAGACCCCGGGCGCGAGCCTGCTGCTGAACTACCTGCTCAGCCAGGCGGCGATTCCGGAGTACCAGGTGCGCTTCCGCTGGAAGCCGAACAGTGTCGCTATCTGGGACAACGTGGCGACACAGCACTACGCGGTGAGCGACTACTGGCCGGCGCCGCGCAGGATGGAGCGCGCCACCATCAAGGGCGATCGTCCGTTCTGAAGACGTCGTGCACGCCGGCCAGCGCGCCACCACGCTCGACGGTTCGCCACTACTGGATGCCGGATGCTGGATGGCAGCTTCGGCAAGACATCCAATCTTAACGAGGAACTTGAATTCCATGACCTCCAGAAAGCTGCCCACGGTTGTGATTGTCCCTGGCCTTCGCGATCACATGCCGGATCACTGGCAAACGCTGCTGGCCGAGCGTATTCAGGAAATGGGAGGCGCGGTACACATCGTGCCCCAGATCGACCAGGACAAGAGGCTGTGCAGCGCGCGAGTAGCCAACCTCGATCGGGTCGTGAGCGGCATCGATGGCCCGATCATCCTGGTTGCCCATAGCGTCGGGGTTCTGATCACCGTTCACTGGGCGCAGCAAACGAAGCGCGAAATCAAGGGGGCGCTGCTGGCCGCGCCCCCCGATTACGACACGCCGCTGCCGGCCGGTTACTCCGATCCGCAGACGCTGGCAACGAATGGCTGGACCCCGGTGCCGCGCGAGCGCCTGCCGTTTCCAAGCATCGTCGTCGGCAGCCGCAACGACCCGATCGGTAAGTTCGAGCGGATCCGCGAGCTCGCGCAGGCCTGGGGCAGCCGCTTCATCGATGCCGGCGAAGTTGGCCATCTCTCGCCGGCTGACGGGTACGGCACGTGGCCGATGGCGGAGGCATTGATTCGGGAGTTTTAAGCAGCAGGATGGGCTTCAACTGTCGGGGGATAGTGATGGTGAAGCCTGCGAAAACCGTTCCATGACGGCAGCCGCCTATTGCAGCATACCGGGAGGCAATACGCTCAAACCTGAAACACCACTCGACGTCGCCCTGCGTTGACTCCTGAGGACACCGTTCTCGTCGAACTCGAAAAGGACCGTGGACGATCTGATCTCTCCCCCGGCAAACAGCGGACCAATGAACGGGATAAAGCTCTCGGGATGGGTGTGGGAGGTCGCAAATGAATAGATCAGTATCGTTGATCCGTTATTCAGTGCCGCCTGGGAGGTAGGCGCCCCAAGCTGCGCCGTCACGTCGTCAAGGGTGGAGAAACCGAGCATGAAGTCCGACAATTGCTCCTGCTTCACGTCGACGCCCGTCGATACACAGGCAGCCAACATGGCGCAAGTTGCAATCAGTGCGTGAACACGCTTCATGTCGCCACCGCGGTACATTTTGTGCCGTGACTGAAAACGTCCTGAAGGCCATCTTGCCCGCCTGGCCGCGCGTTGCATCCGGCACCGTATTCAAAGAATACGCCTTTGTTGTACGCTTCGCCGAAGCTCCCGGTTGGCTTGCGTTCACCGATCTGGTTTCGGCCGCATTTTCCCGTGAACGGCCTTAGCGGCCTGGCTTGAAAAGCGTCCGCAACTACTCCGCCCCCAGGTTTGCGCCCGGCAGCGGACGTCGCCACCGGATCTTCTCGTCCGTGACCACCATGCCGCGCCTGGACAGCAGATCCAGGCGGCCAAGGGGAACACCCGCGCCGAGGGATTTCCCTCACTGTCCTGGCAAGACAAGAAGTAAGCCGCCCCCCGCAGGGGGCGCGAAACTGCCGTTGACGTCAAGCCTTTGACATTGACCTCGGCCAGCCTCTTGCTAAACCTGCGGATGCGCGCTCCCCGTGATGTAATGCTCCAGCTGCTCAATAATGAACCGCTGCTCCGAAATAATATCCTTCACCAGATCCCCGATCGACAACATCCCGATCAGCTTGTCGCCATCCATCACCGGCAAGTGCCTCAACCGATGCTGCGTCATCAACGCCATGCACTCATCGGTACTCTGATCCCCCCGCACATAAATCACCGCCGACGTCATGATGTCGCGCACAAACGTCTCCCGCGACGTGCGCTGCATCAGGATCACCTTGCGCGCATAGTCCCGCTCGCTCAGGATGCCGACGATCTGGCTCTCGCCGCGCTCGATCACCAGCAGCGCGCCGATGCCCTTCTCCGCCATCAACTGCAGCGCGGTATAAACCGTGGCGCCAGGAGGAATACTGTAGATAGCCTGGGTTGGTTTGGACTCAAGAACCTGCCTTGCAGTTTTCATACCCACTCCTTGTTCGATCCCAAAGGATTGCAAACCAGACCCGCGCGGAATAGCGGGAGCGCCTGACAGGGCACCTGCGCGTGCGCCGCTGCCTGTAGCTTTCAGATTAGCATCCCCCGCGCGCGCCTTACAGGGTGACGCACACGAATCTTTGTAAAAAGACAAAGCTGCCGAAAAGCGCTGCGCAAAACCGCCGGCAGGCGCTATAAAGGAGAGGGAGCGCGCTATATGGCGCGCGCACTGCGCAGGAGGGCCAGCCATGGCCACCGAATCCGTTGCCGGAAAGCGCGTCATCGTCCTCTTCGATGACAGCCGTTGCATCCATTCGCGCCACTGTACGCTGGACCGCCCGGACGTCTTCGTGCCCGGCGTGGAGGGCCAGTGGATCCACCCGGACAACGCCACCGCCGAGGAAATCGCCGAGATCGCGCACAACTGTCCGTCAGGCGCGATCAGCTACCAGACCCGCGACGACTCCCCCGGCGAGGCCGCGCCCCTGGTCAACGTGGCGCGCGTGCTTGAGAACGGCCCGCTGGCGCTGCGCGCCGCCATCACCATTGACGGCCAGCCGGCCGGCTTTCGCCTCACGCTGTGCCGCTGCGGCGCGTCGCGCAACAAGCCCTTCTGCGACACCAGCCATGCCGGCGCGGGCTTCACCGCGAGCGGCGAGCCCGCCACCGTGGAATCGGCGCCGCTGGCGCAACGCGACGGGCCGCTCGATATCCACCCGATTCCCAACGGACCGCTGCGCATCAAGGGCAATCTCGAAGTCATCAGCGGCACCGGCAGAACCGTCAACCGCATGACCGAGGCTTGGCTATGCCGCTGCGGCCACTCGGGCAACAAGCCGTTCTGCGACGGCACGCACAAGAAGGTGGGGTTCAGGAGCGATCAGTAACAACGGCGCCAGGCGGCGGCGCATCTCCCAGCGCCAGCAGGCAAAGCCGCTCCATCTGCGTCACCCACGCCGCCCGCGATGATTCGTCGGCCCGCAGCAGCAGCCGATAGCGGCGCGCACCCCAGATCGCTTGCAGCAGGCTCTGCACGGTAGCGGCATCCGGCGCGCGCGGCAGATCCGGGCATGCCGCCAGCGTGCGCTGCCAGGCCGCGCACAACTCGTCGAACACGCGGCGATGATGCTTGGTCTCGGCGATGCGCGCTTCCAGCATCAGCATCTCGTGCTCGAAACCCTCCAGCGCGGCATCGTCCGCGCCACAGGTCAGCCGCACCAGGCGGCGGATGCGCGTGGCCCAGTCCAGCCCGGCCGCGTTTGCCGCCTCGGCGTCGATGCGCGCCAGTATTGACTCGATGGTGTGCCGCACATAGCCGGAGAGCAGCGCCTCCTTGTTGGGGAAGTACTCGTACAGGGTACCCACGGAGCAACCGGCTTCCAGCGCCACCGCGCGCGTGGTCACGCCGTCCCAGCCGCGCACGCGCCATATCCGAACAAAGGCCTCGTAAATGGCGTCCACGGTAAAGCGCGCGCGTCGCTGCGACGGGCGTTTCAGCGGCCTGGCCGGCGCTGGCGCCGCATCGGACGCGGCACCCGCGTTTCCGAACCCGGCGGCCGGCTTGCGGCGATACATTGGTGGCATCGACCTCGACGGTAATCAGGTAATCAGTTAATCAAGGAGACAAGATGGAACACACGGGCCAAGGCGACCATGCGGAACAATCGCTCAAGGTAATCCGCCTGCTGACTCGCAAGCATGCCCTAAACGAAAGCCGGCTGGAAGCGCGCCAGGAACGCATCGACGCCGCCCCCGGCGAAGTCCTGCTGAAGATCGACCGCTTCGCGCTCACCACCAACAACATCACCTACGCCGCCTTCGGCGACGCAATGAACTACTGGCAGTTCTTTCCCACCGGGCAAGAGGAATGGAGACACATGCCGGTGTGGGGCTTCGCCGACGTGGTCGCCAGCGGCGTTCCCGGCGTGGAGGCGGGCGAGCGCTTCTACGGCTATTTCCCTATCGCCAGCCATATCCGCATGCAGCCCGAGCGCGTCACCGTGCGCGGCTTCTACGATGGCAGCGAGCATCGCAGGACGCTGACCTCCGCCTACAACCAGTACACCCGCGTGGTCAACGACGCCGCCTATGCGCCGGAGCTGGAAAACTACCAGATCCTGTACCGGCCCCTGTTCATCACGTCGTTCATGCTGGCCGACTTCCTTGAGGACAACCGCTTCTTCGGCTCGACCCGGCTGGTGGTGTCCAGCGCCTCCAGCAAGACGGCCTACGGCACCGCCTTCTGCCTGCGCGGCCTCCCCGGCATCTCGCTGGCGGCCATCACCTCCGGGCGCAACCGCCCCTTCGTCGAGGGCCTGGGCTGCTACGCGGAAGTGGTCAGCTACGACACGCTGGAAACGCTTGCCAACGACGAGCCCACGCTCTATGTGGACTTCTCCGGCGACGAAGCGCTGCGCGCGCGAGTGCATCATCACTTCGGCGGCGCGCTGGTGTACGACTGCTTCGCCGGTTCGGCGCAGAACACGGACTTCCTGCGCGACACCGGCCTGCCCGGACCCAAGCCCGAGTTCTATTTCGCGCCGGTGCAGATCCGCAAGCGCAATGCCGACTGGGGGCCCGAAGGCGTGAACCAGCGCTTCAATGCGGCGCAACGTGCGTTTATCGATCACGTGAAAGCGCCGGGCAACGGCTGGTTGTCACTGATCGAAGAGCAGGGATTCGGCGCGGCGCAGGAGAGGATCGCCAGCCTGGTGGCAAGCGGGAGCGAGCCGAAAGAGGGGTATGTGGTGCGGATCGGCTGATGCCGGTGCACTGAAATGCGATGGGCCGGGGAGGCGCGGCGGGCGAACACCGGGCTCGCCGCGCCACGATCAAACCCCGGTCACTCCGCGCTCTGCAGGTACCGCTGGCGCGCCTCTTCTTCCAGGCGCACGTCTTCCACTTCCTGCAGCACGGCTTCCACATCCACCGGCCGGTCATCCACCTCGACCCGCCCCGTCAGCTTCACGCCCGGATGCAGCAGGCCGGCCTGGTAAAGCGCCCAGATCTCCTTGCCGTACTGCGTATCGTTGAGTTCCGGCGCGAACTGGCCGAAGTAGAACGCGAGGTTGTCCACATCGCGCTCCAGCATCACGCTGGCATCGTTGTTGCCGGCGGCGTCCACCGCTTGCGGCAGGTCGATGATGACCGGGCCCTCGGCATCCACCAGGATATTGAATTCGGAGAGGTCGCCGTGCACCACGCCGGCGCACAGCATCAGGATCACCTGCCCGATCAGCGCCGCGTGAAACTCCAGCGCCAGCTCCGGGCTCAGCGCCACATCGTTCAGGCGCGGCGCGGCATTGCCATCGGCATCCACCACCAGCTCCATCAGCAGCACGCCCTCGAAGCACAGATGCGGCCTGGGCACCCGCACGCCCGCGGCGGCGAGGCGGTACAAGGCATCCACCTCGGCGTTGTGCCAGGCTTCCTCGGCCACCTTGCGCCCGTAGCGCGTGCCTTTTTCCATGGCGCGCGCCTGCCGGCTGCCCTTGACCTTGCGCCCTTCCTGGTAAGTCGCGGCCTGCCGGAAGCTGCGCTGCGCGGCATCCTTGTAGACCTTGGCGCAACGGATCTCGCCGCCGCAGCGCACGACGTAGACCGTGGCTTCCTTGCCGCTCATCAGCTGGCGCACCACTTCGTCGACCAGGCCGTCCTCGACCAGCGGCTGCAGCCGCTTCGGCGTTTTCATCGGGATGCGCGGCAATGGCTTTGCGCCATGCCTGTGCACATCCCACATCCGCGCATCGGGTACCGCAGCGTCGCCGCCACCGTTATTCCGTCAGCATGCGCACTTTCACGCGCTTGCCCTTTACCGTCCCGTCATTGAGCTTGCGCATCGCCTCGCGGCCGATCGAACGCTCGACCGCCACGTAGGTGGACATGTCCATCACGTTGATCTTGCCGATCTGGTGCTTGACGTAGCCCGCGTCGCCGGTGAGCGCGCCGAGGATATCGCCGGGGCGCATCTTCTCCTTGCGCCCGCCGAGGATCTGCAGCGTGACCATGGGCGGCAGCAGGCGCTCGTTGCTGGCCGGGGCCAGTTCGGCCAGCGGCTGCCATTCCATCTCGGCACCCATGGCCTGTTCGATATTGCCCACGCGGCCCATCTCGTTCATGCTGGCCAGCGAGAGCGCCCAGCCGTCCTCGTCCGCGCGGCCGGTGCGGCCGATGCGGTGGACGTAGACCTCGGGGTCCGGTGTGACGTCGACGTTGATCACCGCTTCGAGCTGGGCGATGTCGAGGCCGCGCGCGGCCACGTCGGTGGCAACCAGCACGGAGCAGCTGCGGTTGGCAAACTGCACCAGCACCTGGTCGCGCTCGCGCTGTTCCAGCTCGCCGTGCAGGGCCAGGGCTTCGAAGCCTTGCGCGCGCAGCAGGTCGACCAGGTCGCGGCAACGCGCCTTGGTGTTGCAGAAGGCCAGCGTGCTGACCGGGCGGAAATGGTTGAGCAACAGGCTGACGGCGTTGAGGCGGTCGCTGTCTTCCACCTCATAGAAGCGCTGGCGGATCTTGCTGTCGTCGTGCTGCTCCTCCAGCTTGATCTCGCGCGGCTTGCGCAGGAACTGCTGGCTGAGCCTGGCGATGCCTTCGGGATAGGTTGCCGAGAACAGCAGCGTCTGGCGCTCCTTGGGGCAGTGGCT
>Ga0255338_1002093_pt1 | contig 32044 bp, 24 predicted proteins | sample MeOH1_35cm_T4_19_FD_203715 | JGI IMG/M metagenome (GOLD analysis project Ga0255338, IMG submission 203715) | Sandy soil microbial communities from University of British Columbia, Vancouver, Canada - MeOH1_35cm_T4_195 | ecosystem: Engineered > Artificial ecosystem > Sand microcosm > Unclassified ... | reverse complement strand
CGTCCTTTTCGGCTTCAATGCATACTCGTTTGCTCCCAAGCTCAGTTGCTTCATCGTGACCACCATTGTTGTTTAATCTTTAGCATGATTATAAATCATGCAGAAACTTGTTCAGGGTTTCCTTAGTAATTCCCGGGAGAATCATACGGAAGTCAAAGAATGAGAAAGTGTAGCTTCTGTCGTTGATCGTAAGCGTCGCCACTTCCTCATTTATTCCTTTTTCTGTGACTTTACCAGTCTCCAAGAACTCCATGAGAAGGCCTTCATCGAGGTTGAAAGTCGTTCCTTTGGGGAAAGTGTAGTTTGTTCGTGGCGTAAGTGCTTTGGCTGGAGCCTCTCTTGTGTCACCTTTAGAGGCAGACTCGAAGATATTACAAAAAGCCCTTACAGCCCTGTGCTCTTTACGGCTCATACTATCTCTGAGAATGTGGTAAGACGAGAACCTCGTAACTGTCGTTGGTGGATGAAGAATGAGAGACGGGATATGTGCTTGAAACCAATAGCTAAAAACATTCCGGCAATCACGAAAAAGTGACGATCTCTGTGAAATATTAGCAATCTCGATAAGCTTCTCTTGGACGATATCCTTCGAATGTTCATTGGTCATAGCGAAAGTAAGGCCGTTATGTGAGAACGCAACCTTAGTAACATCGACAGCAACACACCCAAAGACAACACGCTTTCCTATATTCTTTGGCATCCTTCGATACAGTTGCTGCTTGGCTTCGGATAGCCTTTTCGCGAGCTGACTTTTGCTTCCCACTCTCTTGCACTCTAGATAAAACATCTGGTCGTCTGTCTTTGCAATGACGTCTGTTTCGGTGGATAGATCTACATCGCAACCAGCTTGGCAGAAATAGCTCGCGATTCGCAGCTCAAACTGTGCATTTCTGGACTTTGAATCTGTATCTAAAGCTGCGAAATCTCTACCACCTACGATGACTCTTAGCCTCTCATCGATTCCTAAAGGTACACGTACCTTCAATCCTTTGAGTATCCACATCAGTTCATGAGCTTCGCGTAAGACATAGAGCATCCAGTCGGTAGAACTCTCAAAAGGCCCTTCAGCTGAGTTCTTGAAGATCATGGTCCCATCAGCAGAATTTTCCACAGTAGCTTGTTTGAGATATTCGACATATCTCTCGATTCTGGTGTTTGTCGTTTGGATTCCGCGCCCTTCGAGATAACTTTGGAACTCGACTAGATCCTCAATATGATCAGATAACTTCAAACATGGTATTGTTTCGAATGGCAACGGGTATGACTTGGGTTTATCCTGCATGCTGTACAACTATAATTGGATTTTTAGAATGGCGTGATATATCAAGCCAAAAGCAACATCTGATTCGACACCATTCATTTCATTCTCCTATTGTTTAAAACACTATAACGATTTATGGCTTCATCATTGCAAACTTTGTCAGATCCACAATAAGCAACAAATACAGTCATCAGTAACCTATCATTTTATTTCTATCACATGGTGATGTTTCACTCGATCAATCAGGCGGAATCCTAACTTCAGATAAAGCCGATAAGCCCCCTGATTAGCATGCAGCACTCTCAAGCGCAATGGTAAATGACATGCGCGCACTTTCTGGTGATCAATTTGCCCGATCACTTCCGTACCGACGCCTTGATGCTGATAGCAAGGATCGATCTGAATCTCATCCAGCCACCAATGATCCTAATCTTCATCGACGATGAACATACCGACAAGCTTGTCATTCTGCATAAGAATTTCGGTAGGTTTCGATTCCCATTCTTTTACGAACAAACCCAATTCCTCGTCTTCATCCCAATAACCAAATTCTTGTGTAATTAAATCCCGAACGGTATGGTGCAATTCCAACAACCACTGATAATCGCACTATTAAGGTCACGCACCGCTATTAGCGGTCAGGTCCAGAATGAAGAATTCAATACTAACAGTGCGCAACCAGAGTGTGGTCACAATAGAATTTTCCTGGTTCATCAGTTATATTCTCTATTCGCGGCCTGGCCCCTATCTGCGGACACTACAAACCCAGACAGTTTACCTGCGCTCTACAAAACATGACAGAATCACTTGACAGAATTATAAAAGCGAGCAAGATGAAAATGTAGTTTTACCATTACTAATTAATAACTGCCATACTGTGATACATGGATATGGGTTCTGATTCAAAATAAATAAGTTACATAAGAGGAGATTTATCATGGGTACAAAAAGCGCACACCCCGGCTTTCATAAAATTGCCCGCCACGATGGTATTTTTCAGGAACAAGTGCACGATACTTACCAGACTAAAGGCAAGCTCCCGGAACCTGCAGTTTGCCCGCAATGCAACGCGGTTTTTCATAAAGGGCGATGGCAATGGCTTGAGATGCCTGCCAATGCGCATCAACACAACTGTCCGGCTTGCCAACGTATTCTTGAGCATCAACCGGCGGGCTTTCTGACTTTAGAAGGTGATTTTTTCGTTGCGCATCGTGATGAAATCGCAAGCCTGATACACAATGTAGAAAAAAAAGAAAAAGCTGAACACCCGCTCAAAAGGATTATGGCAACAGAAGAAGAGGATAATGGGGTAGTAATAACAACTACCGATATCCACCTTGCTCGTGGTATCGGTGAAGCTATTCATCATGCTTATCAAGGTGACCTGGAATTTCACTATAACGTGGCAGAAAACCTGTTGCGTGTAAATTGGTCACGTTAATTCATGATTCAACCTGATTAGCTGGATTAAAAATAAAGGAGAATATGATGACTGTCGGTAAAATTTGCAATCGTGAAGCAATCACTATTCAACGTGATGAGACGGTTCTAGAAGCCGCCAAACTAATGCGGCAATATCATGTCGGGGCTGTTATTGTGATAGATAAGCTAAATGGTCGTATCGCACCTGTAGGCATTGTCACGGATCGTGATCTTGTTGTGGAAGTTCTGGCAACGGAATTGGATGAAACGGTGGTTACCGTCGGCGATATCATGGCAGCGGAAGTATTTACGGTTAAAGAAAGTATCGCGACTTATGAAGCCATCGAGTTTATGCGCCGCAAAACCATCCGGCGCCTGCCAATCGTCGATGAGGCCGGAGAACTGGTAGGCATATTGACATTAGACGATGCACTGCAATTGCTATCCGAAGAATTACTTGACCTTGCCAAACTGGTACGGTACGAACAGAAGAAAGAATCACGGCATCGCCCGTAGTATTACAGGCTGGACTCTAGGTGACTGAACGAGACTAGTGATCGTAGCGCGGAGAGAAGGAAGATGTCCTATGGAACACAGGGTCGGATCCAGAATTACGAATACAATACTAACACTGCGTAACTAGAGAAGTCACAATAAAAGTATTTTTGATTCATCGATTATATTTTCTATTCTGGATCCGGCCCCTATCAATATTTTATATATAAAAAATATACGTTGCGTCATGAGTAACTCGTGCCGGAGCAATAGATAATCTGAAAAAATTTATGCAAGAACCTTTGTTTTTATCAAGACCTGATCGAATAGGATATTCAAGTCTTCCAGGAGCCTGTCGGGCTTAAGCAATCGTCACGAGCCAAGTGTGAGAACGAGCGCATATTTTCTTAATTTTGGGGCGCGCAGCTAAACTATGCAACGAAAAATTGAGGAAATATGAACCATTATTCCATTGGTGCGGTAGATTAGTCTTAAGTCCGACGGGCTCTTAGGTAGAAAAATTTGCAGTGGGTCAATCGCCAACCAGTCAACTCCTGACAAACCAGCCTGCAAAATACGAATAGGCACCTACTCACTATCCAAATTAGCATTTTTTTGATTTAAATCAATGGAGCAAACCCTGATTCTATTCATAATTACTCCGCTTATTTATTATAGGAGCAAACATAAATATGAGTTCATTAGGAAAAACTTCATTAGAAAAATCAGAAGATGCCCAGATACTAAAAAGTATGGGTATCACGATTATAGTTATATTTGGCGTATTGGCGTCGTTGGTTGTTATATCGTTGCACTTCACTGGCGCTTAGAGCTAATTCATAACTGTAAGATCCCTCGCCATACTCTATCTCTTGATCATATTTTGAGTGAAGAATATGGCAAGGAAAAGCTTTATTGGGCACAGTGAATAAAAAGCCAGGTCCGGAATAAATAACCCTGTGGTAAGATCACGGGGGAATCGCAAGTTCAATACAAACAACAGCGTACAACCATCCGAATTCACCTTTCAGAGTCTTACGACTTTTACCATCACAGTGTCAATATACGAGGTACAGAATCAAGAATCCAATACCCGTAACGTATACACCAGAAGGTTACAATAAAAAACTATCTTTGATTCATCCACCATATTCTCAATTCACGACCTGTCCTCTTTCCTTGCCCCTCTCTATAAAGAAAATCATAGATCATTAGCTTAGCGCAACTTGATCTCTGTCCAAATGCGGCTGAATATTCGGCGTTGTTTATGATTCAAGTCGGTGATCATTTCCAGACGGGATAATGTATCCTCATCAGGAAATATCACTTTATTTTGAAGTAATTCAGGCTGGATGAATGGTTTAGCATCGATGTTGGGGTTGCCTGATCCGATCAGGTTGGTCAATTCAGCAGAATTTCTGCCATCCAGCATAAAATTAACAAATTGATGCGCTATGCCGGTATGTTTTCCATTCTTATGGAGAACCATACTATCCAATGACATCACCGCACCTTGTTTGGGAATCGCATAATCAATTGCGAAATTGCGCCCGGTTTTTTTGGCATCCAATGCAGCTTGAAATAGATCGTTGGAATAACCGTGCACCACCCATAAATCACCAATGGCAATTTCGCGGATATAACTTGTGTTGCTGAATGCAGCCCAATACGGTTTGGCCCGAATGATCAATTCTTTGGCTTGATTCCAATGTGTTTCATCTTGATCATTCGCCGAATAACCCAGATATAGTAATGCTGCTGACATCAATTCACGCGGGCTATCCAACACGGTAACACGGCCTTTTATTTTCTGGAGATATTCAGGCTCAAAAATAATCGCCCACGTATCTGTCGGCAAGCCAAGTTCCCGCATTTTGTTGCTATTAAACCCAAGTAAAGTAAGCGTATAGGCATACGGGACAGAATATTGATTCGCAGGATCGAATATTGTCTTGAGATAAGCAGGATGGATATTTTTCAGATTGGGCAGTAATGTCTTATCTAAGGGGATGAGAACGCCTTGGCGTATCAAAGTATCCATGGCATTGCCTGTCGGTACGATTAAATCATAACCGGATGCACCGGCAGCCAGCTTGGCCAGCATTTCCTCATTATCAGAGAAATAATCTTGCTTTACTCCGCAATCGCACGAAGCTTCAAAGCGTTGAATAGTCTCCGGAGCAATGTAATTGTTCCAATTAAATACTTGCAGTATACGAGTAGGGGTTTTATTGGAACCAGTAGAATTATCTTGTTGCGCGCAACCAATTACAGAGATTGTTATAAGTAATGCTAGACTCAAACGAGCCAATCTTTGCAACAAATCTATCATAATTATTTTGATTCACCTCTCAACATGCTGGTATCAAATCGCGTCGCGATGATGATCAGTGTTAATGTCAGTAACATCAATAACGTTGAAATAGCATTTACCTCCGGCGTGACAGCCACTTTGATCATTGTATAAATCTGAATCGGCAGAATCGGTTCGCCGACACCTTTGGTAAAGAAAGTAATGACAAAATCATCAATTGAAAGGGTAAATGACATTAAAGCCCCCGCGATGATGGCAGGCCTTATTAAAGGCAAAGTGATTTGATGAAAAGTCTGCCAGGGCGTTGCACCCAGGTCTCGTGCGGCTTCAAATATGGATTCATCCATGCCTTGTAAACGTGCGCGCACGATAATAGCGACAAATCCGATACAGAAAGTCGTGTGCGCGATGATAATGGAGAGCATGCCAAGCGTCAGATTAAGCACCTGCAGAAAGAATAAAAGCAGGGAAACACCTAATAGAACTTCGGGCATGGCAACCGGTGTAAAAGCCAGGATCGGCAATACTTTCAATTTGTAACGATGAATCGCCAAACCTGCCATCGTTCCCAATGTAGTTGCCAGAAAACTGGCGCTGATCGCAATGATCAATGAGTTACGCGCTGCCAGTAGCATTTCATGATTATTTAACAGCGCCTTATACCAATGTAAGGTAAAACCGGCCCACTCCGCATTGAGTTTTGAGTCGTTGAATGAAAACACGACCACGATAATCAATGGTATGTACAAAAAGGCATAGACCAGAATCGATACTATCCACAAGGCTGTCTGACGGTGCAGCATTCTAATCACTCAGTAAAGAAAATGTATAGGATTTATCAAACCGGGTTACGGGTTCTGGCAAACCGGGAAAATAATCCGGCGGTGCCTAATACGGCCAGCGTCAGCATGATCGAGAGTGTCGAACCAAACGGCCAATCCCTGGTTCCCAGGAATTGATCTTTAATCAAATTGCCGATCATGATATCGCCAGTTCCACCCAAGATATCAGGAATCGCAAACATGCCGAGGACAGGAATAAAAACTAAAGCTGATCCGGAAAATATACCGGGCAGGGATTGCGGCCAAGTGATGTACCAGAAGCGCTGCCAGCTATTCGCACCTAAATCCTGTGCGGCATCGAGCAAAATAGGATCATGCTTTTCCAGATTCGTATACAACGGCAATATCATAAATGGCAGGTGTACATAAACCATTCCGATCAAAACCGCGAATGGAGAAAACAATAGCGTAACCGGTGCAATACCAAAAAAAGCCAGAATGCCGTTAATAAAGTGACTTAGCCCGGATTCCGGGCCGAGAATAATCATCCAGGCATAAATGCGAACCAGGAAATTGCTGGCAAACGGCAGCACAACCAGCATAATCATCAAATTACGAAATTTTTTCCGGCTGCGGGCAATCAGTAAAGCAAGCGGGTAAGCCATGGCGATGCAAATGAGCGTAGTGAATGTTGCTACCGCAAACGACTTTAGAAATATTTCGATATAAATAAAATCGCTAAAAAAGAATTGATAGGTTTCAGTCGTCAAACCGGAATCCCCAGCCACTTCTCCTGGCAAGATATTAATGGGAGCCAGGCCGCCAAATTCACCCGGAAGGCGAAAAGAAGTAAAGACCATGATCAAGCTCGGGGCCACAAAGAAAATCAGCAAGAATAATAGCGGCGGGCCACTGATGAGCCATTTGAGGAGGTGGCTTGATGTTTGCATGTGTTTAAAATTTAACGAACGGCCAGGCTAATCAGGGAAAAACTGTGCGGATTGCTCCTGCCAACTGACAGCAACCGCATCGCCTGTCTCAAAGGGCTTGATATGACCCGGTACCGAATTGGGAAGTAATGCTTCAATTCGTGTGCTGTTAGACAGTTCAATGATATAGGTGGTGACATCACCGATATAAAGGAAATCCTTTATTTTTCCACTCAATTGGAATTCAGTATTGGTTTCTGCTGACAGTAGAACGATACGAACTTGCTCAGGACGCACAGCAAACACACCATGATCGTTTACTTTAATGTGATCTTTTGCCGGTACCGTGACTTCTCCTAGTCCGACAACCCTTAATTTTAAATGCGAAGAAGAAATCTCGATAACCCATGCTTCCAGCATATTTATCTTCCCAATGAAATCAGCAACAAAACGATTCACTGGAAAATTATAAATTCTCGATGGCTCGTCAATCTGCTCAATTTTGCCTTGATTCATCACTGCAATGCGGTGCGATAAAGCCAATGCCTCGTTTTGAGCGTGTGTAACATAAATAAATGTGACACCGGCATCCGCCTGTAAATTGATCAGTTCTCTTTGCATATTCTCGCGCAACTTCTCGTCCAGCGCGCCCAATGGCTCATCCAGTAATAATAGCCTCGGCTGATTGATGAGTCCTCGGGCAAATGCCACCCGTTGCTTTTGTCCGCCCGACAATTCATGAGGGTATCGATCGCCAAATTGGGTAAGTTCAACTTCTTCCAATGCTTCGGCAACCCGGGCTTTAATTTCTCCGGGTGTTTTACCAGCCATTTTCAGTGGGAATCCGATATTATCAGCTACTGTCATATGCGGAAAAAGTGCATAGCTCTGGAAAACGGTATGAAAGGGACGTTTCTCCGGAGGAGAACCGACAATATCTTCACCATCCAGCAAAATTTGTCCGCCGTCGGGTGCATCAAAACCGGCGATCATACGTAACAACGTCGTCTTACCACAACCGGATGGACCCAACAGTGTAAAGAATTCGCCGGCTTTGATTTCAATGCTAACGTCATCAACAGCAGTGAAATTCCCAAACCGTTTGGTTACATTACGGATTTCGAGTAGTAACATTACGCTTCTCGTTGAGAAAGCTGACACTTTATCAAAGTTTACTGATGGACTGAATGTATAAATTCAATGCATGATTATGATTTTTAGGAATCATTAGGGTCTACTATCGTATTTTTCAGGATGACAGGACACGGAACCACGAATCCGATATTAACAATGCGCAACCAGAGAGGTCACAATAAAATCATCCTGACTCATCCGCTATATTCCATCGCAACCTATCCCCATGTTTGCTTGCTTACCCCTATTTACCACAAGCCATTTTCCATTCAGCTTCATCGATACTCCCGGGTTGCACTTCTTCCCATTTCTGAGGCTGGTTATAAGAGCGGACAAGTTCTCCTCTCTCCATATTCCAGCTGAATAACGAGAACGCCAGCACTCTCATCTGGGATTCCTTACAGTCATATTCCCGTCGAATTTTTTCGGATAAAAAATTAACGCCAGAGGCTTTCTGTTCGACTTTGTAATCAAACAGTGCCCACATTTTTGCCCTGTCGCCTGCCTTACGAATAGAAGCCGGATCAGCGTAAGCTGTGTAGCCGCCTTTATTGGCACTGTCGCCAACCCTGGCCCATTCGGCCATCGTATCAGTACTGATGAAAGCCAGTGCTAGCGCTAATAATAGTTTTCTCATTGTGCAATCTTCCATTCCTGTCATTAAAACGGGGGGCTGAAATATAGTTCATCGGAAAATCCAGAAGATCAGATTTTACTGATATCCCTTTGCCAAGCCTATCACCAAATAGCCGATCCATTCATTTTACTTCTCCGCTAGATTTCAACCCGCGTACCCAACTCAAGAACGCGATTGGCCGGTAACTTGAAGTATTCGGATGCGTTGCTCGCATTATGCACCATCGCGGCAAAAAGCCTTTCCCGCCACAGCGCCATGCCACCATCTAGGCTCGGCACGACAATTTCCCGACTTAAGAAATAAGAGGTTTTGAGTGGCTCGAACTCAATGCCATATTGCTGGCATCTCTCCAGCGCAACAGGCAGATTAGGTTCATCGTTGAAGCCATACCGAACCGTGATCTGATAGCAATTTCCTGTTAATGGCTTGATTACTATTTGTTCCTCTGCAGAAACCCTTGGGGTCTCCAGATATTCCACGGTCAAAAAGATGACTCGTTCATGCAATACCTGATTGTGGGCCAGATTATGTAATAGCGCATGCGGCACGCCATCTGGGTGCGAGGTCAGAAAAACAGCTGTCCCGGACACGCGGGTCAGCGGGTGCGTAATGAGTGATTCCAGAAATGGTTGCAGAGAAATATCATCAGCCCGTAAGCGCTCCTGAAGAATCCGGCGTCCGTGATTCCATGTCGTCATAATAAAGAAAATAATGCCGCCAATGACCAGCGGAAACCAGCCACCCTGGAAAATTTTCAACAGGGTCGCTAAAAAAAAGGCGGTGTCGATGGTCAAGAAGAAACCAGTTGCCAACACACTCATTATCAGAGGATTTTTCCAGGTATAACGAAGCACAAAGAAAGTCAGCAGGGTTTCAATCAGCATTGTCATCGTGACGGCAACACCATACGCAGATGCCAGGTTCGATGATGAACCAAATCCAACTACAGCCATCAGCACTGCAGCCAACAGTACCCAGTTAACCAAGGGAATATATATCTGTCCCATCTTCTGGTCTGACGTATGTTTAATCCGCATGCGAGGCAGGAATCCCAGTTGAATGGCCTGCATCGTTACGGAAAAAACACCGGAAATGACCGCCTGTGATGCAATGACGGTAGCCACGGTAGCCAGACCCACCATTGGATACAGTGCCCACGATGGAAACAATAAAAAGAAAGGGTTGGAAATTGCTGACGGATTGGCAAGCAGCAGTGCACCTTGCCCCAGGTAATTTAATGTGAGTGCCGGTAACACGCATCCATACCAGGCAAAGCGAATTGGCTTGATCCCGAAATGCCCCATATCGGCATAGAGTGCCTCACCACCCGTCACTGCCAGCACGACAGCCCCGAAAACAATAAACGCCAGAAATCCATTATCCAGACAAAAAACCACTGCATATATTGGATTCAGTGCATATAAAATATGAGGTGCTTCCGCAATATTGATTAAGCCGATAAGCCCTAAAGTTGCAAACCAGATCAATGTTACGGGTCCGAATATGGCACCGATACCACCGGTGCCGCGTTGCTGGAGCAGGAAAAGTGAAATCAGCACAGTCAGTGTGATCGGCAGTACATAGGGTTGCAGCAATGGCGTTGCAACCTCCAATCCTTCTACTGCACTTAGTACCGATATGGCGGGAGTAATCACGCCATCCCCGTAAAATAGCGCGGCGCCAAACGCACCAATCAGAAACAGAAGATTGCGTAATTTAGGATGTGCTGTAACAGATGAACTGGCCAGGGATAACAGCGCCATGATTCCACCTTCACCGTGATTATCCGCGCGCAGCAGCAAAGTAATATATTTGAGCGTCACCACAATCATGAGCGCCCAGAAGATGAGCGAAATAACACCCATCACGTTACTGTCCGTAACAGCCAGTTCATGGGCAGGATCAAAAACAGTTTTCATGACATACAGGGGGCTGGTACCAATATCGCCATAAACCACGCCCAACGCGGCCAGACTGAGCACACCCAGCGATTGGCTATCCGCCGATTTTTCAGGTTTGATTACTTTGTTCATCATGCAGATTTTTTTAGAATGAAAGGAATATACTTGACAACAGGCAAGAAAGAAATCGGGATAATCAAGGGATGACAATCTTAAATAGAATCGGTACTGGTTTAAGTCATGCTGAAGCAGCATCCCTGCTGAAGCAATACGGTCCCAACGAGATCAAGCCAACCAGGCAACGCGCCATCGTGTTGCAGTTTCTTGCGCATTTCCATAACCCTCTCGTGTTGATACTTCTCGTTGCGATCAGCATCTCAGCACTGAACGGCGATGAAATCAGCGCACTCATTATCGGCTTCATCATACTCATGAGTGTCACGCTCGATTTTATTCAGGAATATCGCGCCGGCCAGTCTGCCGCAAAACTTGCCGCACAGGTAGCCATCACCGCGACGGTATTGCGTGACGGCAAAACATACGAGATACCCATTGCTCAGGTAGTGCCGGGCGACATCATTCTCCTGTCTGCGGGCGATCTCGTTCCGGCAGATGGTCAATTGCTGGAAGCAAAAGACCTTTTTGTCAATCAATCCCAACTGACCGGCGAACCTTTTCCTGTTGAGAAACATGTTGACTCATCGGTCATTACTGACCCCTGGGCTTTGGAAGCAGAAACGGCTGTATTTACGGGCAGCATCGTAATCAGTGGCTCGGCACGCGTACTCATTGGCCGTACGGGTCAGGCAACCGCATTAGGGCAAATTGCCGACAGCCTCGAGAAGAAGCCGCCACCTACTGCCTTTGAACTGGGTACGCGCCAATTTGGCATGCTTATCATGCGTCTTACCTTGTTGCTGGTTCTATTCACATTGCTGGTCAATATAGTTCTGCATCGTCCCCTGCTTGAATCTTTCCTGTTTGCCGTTGCCCTGGCAGTCGGATTGACGCCTGAATTATTGCCCATGGTGGTATCCATTACGCTGACTCGCGGCGCTTTACGCATGGCTGCCTTGAAAGTTATCGTCAAACGGCCCTCGGCGATTCAGGATATGGGTGCCATGGATATCCTGTGCACTGACAAGACCGGAACACTGACCGAAGCAAAGATTCATCTGGAGCGTCATGTCAATGCGCTAGGCCAGGAAACTCAACGTGTATTGGAACTTGCCTATCTGAACAGCTATTTTGAAAGTGGACTCAAAAGCCCGCTGGATGATGCCATTCTGCAGCACCATGAAGTAGCCATCACCGGCTGGCAGAAAATCGACGAAGTACCCTTTGATTTCGAGCGTAGACGCGTATCCGTACTGATAGAACGTGAAGAAGCACGCATGTTGTCGGTCAAGGGAGCACCTGAAGATATTCTGAATCTATGTACACACTATGAAGATACAACAGGTGTTGTCGTACCGCTTGATGCGACAACACTCAAATCAATCAATGCACTGCTCGACGCACTCGGAAATGATGGGTTTCGTGTCCTCGGTATCGCATGGCGTACCGTTGCACCAGATCATCCCCATGCAGTCGTTACCGACGAAAGCGAGCTGATCTTTGCTGGCTTCGCAGCCTTTTTTGATCCACCCAAAGTCAGCGCCGGCCCGGTATTGGCCGCATTGCAAGCCAGCGGAGTCAGTGTAAAGATTCTAACGGGCGACAATGAGTTGGTGACGCGCCATGTGTGCAACCAGTTAAATCTGCCCATTACCGGCGTGCTCACAGGAAAAGAAATAACAGCCATGCACGATGATGCGCTACGCGCCCGCGTGGAAGAAGTCAATCTGTTTTGTCGTGTCAATCCTTCGCAAAAAAATCGTATCCTGCTGGCACTTAAAGCGCGCAAGCATGTTGTCGGTTATCTCGGTGATGGCATCAATGATGCACCTTCCCTGCATACGGCGGATATAGGCATCTCGGTGGATAGTGCAGTGGATGTCGCCAAACAGGCAGCCGCCATGATCATGCTGGAACACGATCTGAAAGTATTACATGCAGGCGTTATGGAAGGCCGGCGCACCTTCGGCAATGTAATGAAGTACATCATGATGGCCACCAGTTCCAATTTTGGCAATATGTTCAGCATGGCTGCCTCAACGCTGTTTCTGCCATTCCTGCCATTGCTGCCGCTCCAGATTTTATTGAACAACCTGCTGTATGATCTCTCTGAAATCACCTTGCCGATGGATCATGTGGATGAAGAGGATCTGGCCCGGCCCAATCAATGGGACATGAATTTTATTCGCAACTTCATGATGGTCATTGGGCCCATCAGCTCCTTATTCGATTTTCTTACCTTTTATCTGCTGATTGCACTATTTGACGCGGATGAGATGTTATTCCGTACGGGTTGGTTCGTTGAGTCGATTGCTACTCAGGTACTGGTCATTTTCATCATCCGCACCCGGCGCAATCCTTTCCGCAGTCACCCAAATCGCTGGCTGACCGTTACATCTCTGAGTATCGTCGCCATTGCGATGCTGCTCCCATTCAGCCCGTTTGCTCATTACCTCGGCTTCACACCGTTGCCACCCTTATTTTTCGGTCTGTTAGCTGGTTTGATTGCTACTTATCTCTTAACGGTGGAATATTGCAAACAGTGGTTCTACAGACGATTGTACAAGCATGAATACAAATAAAAAATGATCTTATGGATTCAATCACTTATTACAACGTGTTAATTTTCAGAAATGATTACTAAAGATCAATCACATCCCAGACGAAGTGAACAGATAGACTAAATGGGTTGCACTAATTTCTGAGCGGCGCCAAATGCGGTAAGCAGGTAGATTTTCTATTCTTAGTGCGCAATATATACTGTGTGAAACAAATTTCGCCGTGTAATTGAAATTGCAATTTCCTGAATAAACTGGTGATGTCATGTTTTTATTTACACGACACACCGAGTTATTCCATGCTTAGAAATACACTCAATAACGATAAATCTTTTTAAATCAATGCCAAGTACTATCTTATTAATGCTATTACATCGTTAATGTTATATATATTACGTTAGCTACAACACCCTGACCCACCACTGAGAAGGAGTGCGCTATGAGTGACAAAAAGAAATTGACCACCAATGCCGGGTGCCCCGTCGCCCATAATCAGAATGTGATGACTGCCGGACCTCGTGGTCCGCAACTGTTACAAGATGTTTGGTTCCTTGAAAAACTTGCACACTTTGACCGTGAAGTCATTCCTGAGCGGCGCATGCACGCAAAGGGCTCTGGCGCCTATGGAACGTTTACGGTCACGCATGACATCACCCAATACACACGAGCCAGAATTTTCTCTAAAATCGGCAAGAAAACTGATTTATTTGCGCGTTTCACCACCGTAGCCGGCGAGCGAGGTGCAGCCGATGCAGAGCGCGATATTCGCGGCTTTGCCGTGAAATTTTATACTGAGGAAGGAAATTGGGATCTGGTTGGCAACAATACGCCGGTATTTTTTCTTCGCGATCCGCTGAAATTTCCAGATCTGAACCATGCCGTGAAACGTGATCCACGCACCAATATGCGCAGCACAAAAAATAATTGGGATTTCTGGACGTCTCTGCCAGAAGCATTGCATCAGATCACCATCGTCATGAGTGAACGAGGTATTCCTGCTACATACCGCCATATGCACGGCTTTGGCAGCCATGCCTTCAGTCTTTTTAATGACAGAAATATGCGCCATTGGGTCAAGTTCCACCTGAAATCGCAACAAGGGATTCGCAATCTTACCGATGCCGAGGCAGAAACCATTATTGGAAAGGATCGTGAAAGCCATCAGCGTGACTTGTACGAAAGCCTGGAAAAAGGTGATTTCCCCAAGTGGGTAATGTACGTACAGATCATGCCAGAAGCAGACGCCGCCAGGGTTTCTTATAATCCGTTTGATCTCACCAAAATATGGCCCCACAAGGATTACCCACTGATTGAGGTGGGCATTATGGAACTCAACCGTAATCCTGAGAATTTTTTCGCAGAGGTAGAACAGGCAGCTTTTAATCCTGCCAATATTGTGCCTGGAATTGGCTTTTCTCCCGACAAGATGCTGCAGGGACGGCTATTCGCATACGGCGATGCCCAGCGCTACCGCTTGGGAGTGAATCATCATCTGATTCCAGTCAACGCTCCACGTTGTCCAGCTAACAGCTATCATCGTGATGGCGCTATGCGCGTGGATGGTAACTTTGGTAGCACGCTAGGCTATGAGCCGAATAGCTACGGCGAATGGCAAGATCAACCCGATTTTGCCGAACCGCCGCTAAGCCTGGAACAAGCAGCTGATCACTGGAATCATCGTGAAGATACAGATTATTATTCTCAGCCTGGCGCATTGTTCCGTTTAATGACATCGGCGCAGCAGCAGGCTTTGTTTGAAAATACCGCACGTTCTATGGCTGGTATACCGCAAGAAATTCAGATTCATCATATTCGTAATTGCCTCAAGGCTGATCCTGCCTATGGTGCAGGGATTGCAAAGGAACTTGGTATCCCATTGCGTGATGTTTCGATATAGATTAGAACATGTTTGTGCTGGACTCGGGAACAGGGATTGCGCTTTAGCCTTATAAGGATATTGTATAATTCGATACTACTTTTTGCTAAATTGCGGGTCTTGTCCTTGTACTTGTTGGATGGTTTCATAAATGTGACATAGACTCATCTGTTCCCAGAACTCACCGTCAGACAGACCAAGATTAACTTATGATTGTTCAGACTTATAGTATCCATTGTGTTCGCACCAGGTCTTATCTGTATTTCATCGCTTTTTATATATCACCCAACCACTCTAAGAAGATCAACTCAGTCTTATGGATTTGAATATTTTAATCATTCGACTTGTACATTGAATCCAATAGAGTAAATGCCGCAACCATCAGCCCGCCCGCAATAGCCAATAACCAGTCATCCATATGTAATGGTACTAGATGCAAGAATCCAGAGAACGCAGGTGTCTGTACCAGCAATAGTGATAATCCGATTGTTATCATGACAATGCACCATGCCGTACGCGAATGCATACGACTAAGCACTGCAGTGATGCCCACACTCGCAGCAATCAAAGAAACAAGCGCCATAGCGCGTGCATGGTCAACATTGTATCCTGCGCCCAGACTGCGAACGTAAGCAACTGTTATAACCAGCGTTACCATTAAACCTACCAAAGTAATCACAAACCACTGCCACTTGGTGAAGAACCGTAATTGCCTTGAACGCGATTGATACACTAGACTTCCATCTACCGCCATTTCCTGAAATACCAGCAAAGCAGTCGGATGAATGATCAGCTCCAGCCAGACGATGTGTACAGGCATATAGAGCATTGGGTATCCAGCCAGAGGAATAATTGCTGCTGTAAGCACCAGGGGTAAATGAATCATCAGCAGATACCGAAAACTCAACTGCAGATTAGTGAACAATTGCCGCCCTTCAGCAATTGCCCGCACAATGCTTTGGAAGTTATCATCAAGCAACACGATCGCTGCGACTTCCCGTGCGCTGCGTGTTCCGCGCTCTCCCATCGCAATACCAATATCCGCAGCCTGTAGCGCAGGGACATCATTGACGCCATCACCGGTCACTGCGACGATATCACCATTTTTTTGTAACGAATGTACCAGTAGCAGTTTTTGCGCAGGCACAGCACGGGCAATCACATCGACATTGCGTAATACGTCCAACTCACCACGCTCCAGCTGTGCTTGCAAATCATCTGCCTTAACAACATGCGGCGTGCCTGCACCCAAACCGATTTCCTTTGCAACAGCAAGTGCAGTCGCCGGATGATCTCCGGTTACCATGATGATACGGATATGTGCATCACGGCATTGGCGCACTGCTTCCTGTACGCCTTTACGCACTGGATCTTCGAATGCAAGTATGCCCGCAAAAATAAAATCACGGTCAGGCTCGCCCCCATGCCAATTCGTCGCATTGAGGTTCTGCCACGCACAGGCAATCACTTTATGTCCACTATTGGCTAACTCATCGATGCGTATTTGCCAATCAGCAAAAACAGTACTGTCCAGTTCACATCGTGCCAGCACAGCTTCCGGAGCACCTTTGAGCGCAGCAAGTAATGTATTGTTCAAATGGACAATACCGGTTTCGTATTTTCGGTCTTCGGTAAAAGGAAAGCTTTCGATCGGTGTCGTGCGTAGTGCTGATGTCAGTGCATCGAAAATTGCTAGATCCATGGGATCATCCGTTTTGTAGCGTGACGCCATAGCAGCTATTTCTAACAGTCGATTTTCGCTGATGCCTTTTGCCGGATAGCGATGAGACAGAAGTAAATGACCTTCTGTTAAAGTGCCAGTTTTATCGGAACAGATACAGGATACGCGGCCTATGTTCTCAACAACAACGGCACGCCTGACCAATGCTTTCTGTTTAGCTAATCGATACACACCGACACCCAGAAAAAAGGTAAGGACTACGGGAAATTCTTCGGGTAAGGCAGCAACAGCCAGTGTCACAGCACTTAGCAACGCATCCAGCAATCCATGTCCCTGTTCCCAGCGCACCCAGGCCAGCCCCCAGACAGATCATGGTGGCGACACTCAACAGGACGGTTACGAGGTTTCCCACTGCGCTTTGTAAAGGAGTGCGTGCATGAGCGCCAAGCATTGCAGAGCGCACGATTTCCCCATATAGAGTTTCTGCACCAGTAAATATAATGCGCAGCCTGGCGGTTCCTGTTAATACGCGCGTACCCGCAAGTATCCAGGAATCACTGGCAATGCGCGCATCCATTCTGTTATATGGTAATTCAGAAACAGCATGTTTGTGGACTGGGTAAGCTTCTCCGGTGAGCAGCGATTCGTCGCACAATACGTCTTCACTATATTCAATGAAGCCATCGGCAGGACATGATTCGCCCACATCCAGAAATACCAAATCCCCGGGTACCAGCTCTATAGCAGGAATTCGTTGCTTTTGGCCATCGCGCATGACAATAGTCTGCGTGGTCAGACAACTACCCAGCCCGGCTATTGATGCTTGTGTACGCCGATGCAAATACGCATCCATACCTAGAAAAGGGATCAGCGCAATAAGTAAGATCATCGCTTCGGTCAACTCTCCCAGCACCAAAAACAACAAGCTCGTGCCCAGCAAAAACCATAACATCGGATCTTTAAACGTATCGCGAAGTATGTCCCACCAGTCAGTAGTCGGTGTTTCGATAATCAAATTGCTGCCATATTTCTGCTGACGGGCTTGCACTCGCACAGAATCGAGGCCATCTTCTAGAGAACCAAGATCATCAAGACGATTCAACGGAACAAGACGCAGCATGTTATTTAGTATTACTTAATTTGGAATGAACGATGATACATAGTGATTACAGATCATCTGTTTTACTTAAAATAAGTAATTAATTTCATTAATAAAATTAATAAACCAAAAGTCTCTTTATTCGCATAATTTCCCATCCAAGAGGATGTTTGACTGCTGGATATAGTCTGCAGTTTTTTATCTACTTAGATTGCCTAGATAAAATTAAGCTTTTTACTTATTTCTCTTTTCTCCAAAAAAGAATAGTATCTTAACTGTTAACTTTTTCTGGTAGGAGTCTAAATCTCTAGCGATATTTAGTTTTCTAAGAGCGCATGCATTTATCGTGGCGGTTCTTAAATGGAGTCTTTTAAACTCCAGATAGTGATCATCGGTATGCGTCTTGTAGTTGAGTAAGGATTAACATGATATTTAATATCCATTAATAGCATTTTTTATAGATATAAGGAGAATAAAATGAAATATCCGCTTCTTACTGCTGTGATTATAACGCTGACATTGGCTTCCTGTGGTGAACCAAAACCAGGTCAACGCCCTCCCAGTCTCTATGAGAATCGTGAAGGGATGTTAACAGACAGCGATATTGCGACAGCAAAGAAACAAAGTACCGAAAAAAAGGCGACAGAGTCAGCAGAGAAAATTTATCCCGCTGATGATCCAGTAGCACCTCATGCTAAATCAGATAAGGAGCTTGAAACAGAGATCGTTAAGAAAGCTTATCCTGCTGATGATCCAGTAGTGCCTCACGCAAAATCAGATGAAGAGCATACGAAACAAATCGTAGAAAAAGTTTATCCTGCTGATGACCCAGTTGCACCTCATGCTAAATCAGATGAAGAGCTCAGTGCCGAGAAAGCTGAGAAAGCTTATCCTGGTGATGACCCGGAAGCACCTCATGCCCAAAAAAAGAGGGGCGCCTATTAAAATAGGAATTAAAAAATCTCAAAGATTCGGAGGGCGATTCTGGTGGAGATACCAGAATCGCCCTTTGAATTTATACATATCTTTCTTAGAGAAGTCTGCTATTCTCTTAATAACAGGCAGGAAAACGTAGACTGCTGACTGATATTTATCATCAGAAATGCTCACATTCAGAAAAACGCTGGTGAGAACAAAAGGCAAACAATCAGATCGCTTATTTATATTGGTATACAGCAGAGAATCTTTGAAAAATCCTGCAACATAAATTAGGCGTCCATCACATTACACCGTTGGCAAAGCTTATTCACCAGCCGGCGCAGTTCGCTTACTTCAATTCCCAACCGGGTCACCTCTGCCTTGAGTCCGGCTATCTCGCTGTCAGCCTCAGCCTGCTCCATGTAACGGATACTGCCCGCTTCTGCCCGTCTGTCGATTTCTATTTTTGGGGTGCCGGATAGCAAATGCATCCAGCGATTCTCACGCGCTCCCGGCTGACGCGGCAATTCTGTCACCAGGCCACCTGCCGGACGTTCAGCCAGTTCAACCAGAAAGCTCTCCACCGAAGAAATATCGGCAAACTTATGGAGCCTTTCACTGTTAATGCGCAACTCCCCCGCCGTCTGCGGGCCGCGCAACATCAGGATGGCCAGCAAAGCGGCCGACGGCATGGGGATTTGCAACACTTTTTCGATATGATGCATATAGCGTACGACCCGTCCACCGCTGACTTCGGACACCAGGGACAGATGCTTCAAACGATCAACCGCATCCTGAACGTCATGCTGGAGTGCTTCGATCACCGGATCACGGCTTGATTTCTGGTTACAGCCAATCACCAGTGTATTGAGTGTCAGAGGATATGTATCCGGCACAGTATGCTGTTTCTCAACCAGCACACCCAATATTCGTGTTTCCAATAGTGACAGCTCAGAAAATAAAGAATCGCTCATAATCAATCTTCCTGATTGGAAACGAAGCAGTGTATATGACTTACTTTTTATCAACCAGTTATATTCTGGCAGCCAGTCATTTTTAGAGATTAACAGGCCGCTTGAACAATCATCAGCAATTGCCCGCTGGCCACGTAACCCCCCTGCTTGCAAAAGATCCGCTGTACCGTACCTGCTGAGTCCGCTTCCACTGTAAATTCCATTTTCATGGATTCAATGATAATCAATGGTGTTCCGATCGTAACCGGCTGTCCTTCCCCGACTAGCAGCTTCCATACGATGCCGGTCACATGGGCGTTAACGCAGTGCGCACCTGCCGGCAGATCCAGTTCGCTCTGCGCATCGGCTTCATCCAGGATGATTTCACTGATTTGATCAGCTAATCCACTTTGCTTCCAGCGTTCCCGCTCGGCGTCAAATGCCGCTTGCTGTCTCGCCTTGAAAGCATCGATGGATGGTTTATTCTGTCGCAGAAAATGATTGGTTTGTTGCAGACTGAAAGTGGTTTCCTCGATGCGCAGTTTGAATCGGCCGGTAATGAGATCCTTGCGCAACCGCAATAATTCATCTTCATCCACCGGATAAAAACGAATCTGGTCAAAGAAACGCAATAACCATGGCTTTCCCTCCTTGAAATCAGCCGTCTGGCGATAGCGGTTCCACATGGGTATTGTACGACCGACAAATTGATAGCCGCCAGGCCCTTCCATGCCATACACGCATAAGTAAGCTCCGCCAATACCCACCGCATTTTCCGGTGTCCAGGTACGGGCCGGATTGTATTTGGTGGTCACCAGACGATGACGGGGATCCAGCGGCGTGGCCACCGGCGCGCCCAGATAGACATCGCCCAGCCCCATCACCAGATAGCTCGCTTCAAACAGAATGTGCTGCACCGCCTCAATGCTTTCCAGGCCATTGATGCGGCGAATGAACTCAATATTACTCGGGCACCAGGGCGCATCCTTACGGACTGATTGCATGTACTTATCGATCGCTTGCCGTGTCGACACGTCATCCCACGATAACGGCAAATGCACGATGCGTGTAGGCACCATCATCGTTTCAATCGATAATAATTGTTGTTCCGCCTGAATCAGGCTATCCAGCAACTGGCTCTGCAATAAATCGCAAGGATTAAAATGGATTTGCAATGACCGGATACCGGGCGTCAAGTCCACGATGCCTTTCAACGCTTCAACATCAATCGCTTTTTGCAGCCACTGCATCAACGCATGAACACGAAACCGCACATTCAGATCAAGCACCAGCGGCCCATACTCAACCAGCAGATAGTGATCACCCGATTGGCGATAAGTTACAGATACCTGCTGACCGGCTTCCGGAATATAGTGCAACACAGGACTACGGGCTATCGGTGGGCCTGGCTTGAATTGTGTGGATATGGTTTCTGTTGAATGCAGGTGCCGGATGACCTCATTCTGGGATTTCTGCAATTCAAGCGCCTGTGCCAGGGATATCTCGCGAAACTGTACACGATCGCCCGGCTTCAATTGTCCTACTTTCCACAACTCAGCGTGTGCTACGACGATCGGACAGACAAAACCACCCAGACTCGGACCATCCTGCCCCAATATCACCGGCATATCGCCGGTAAAATCGATGGCGCCGATCGCATAGGCATTGTCGTGAATATTGGATGGATGTAACCCAGCCTCTCCGCCATCGCTTCGTGCCCAGCGTGGTTTTGGACCGAGCAGGCGAATACCCGTCCGGCTGGAGTTATGGTGTACCGTCCACCGGGTAGCAAATAACTGTTCGATGTCCTCGTTGGTAAAAAAATCCGGCGCACCATGAGGCCCGTACAGCACGCCGATTTCCCAGTTATTGGTATACTGCGGGATGAGATTCTCCACAAGCACGATGCAGACCGGATTCTGCTGTGCAGTGATGCGCAGCACATCGCCTGCTCGCAAGGCGCGCCCGGCGTGCCCACCAAACTGTCCCAATGTAAAAGTCGACTGACTGCCCAGATAGGCGGCAACCTGAAAACCACCCTGCACGGCCAGATAAGCCCGGCAACCCTGCTGCCTGATTTTTCCAAACTGAAGCAGTGAGCCTGCCCTGATGAAATGCGATTGCCATAGCGTCAATGGTTCACCATCACACTGCACGTCGATCGGCGCACCCGTCACCGCCATGACACAATCACTGTTGAAGCGCAGCGTCGGACCGATAAAAGTGATTTCAAGCCCGGCTTTGTCTTCACTGTTATTGACCAGACGATTGGCCAAACGAAAAGCCAGCGCATCCATCGGCCCGGAGGGAGGCACACCGATATGCCAATAGCCCAACCGCCCCGGATAATCCTGCACAGTGGTCTGCACGCCCGGAGCCAGCACATCAATACTGTACGCCCGGTAATGAAATCCGTGCAGAAAGCTTGTGGTGTGTTTGCCATCACGGAATAAGGCGCTCTGCAGCGCCTGTTTCAGGTAATCCCGGTTCGTCTCGATGCCGTGCAATGTTGTCGCATCGAGTGCATTGATCAACCGGGTGATCGCTTGCTCCCGCGTTGGCGCCTGCACGATGATTTTGGCCAGCAGCGGATCATAAAACGGGGACACCTCGACCCCGCGCTCCACCCAGGTTTCAATCCGTGCGGTCGACGGGAATACCGCTTCCGTCAGCACACCGCTGCACGGCTGGAATGCCCTGGCCGGATTCTCCGCATACACACGCGCCTGAATCGCTGCACCGGATGGCTGGATTACCAATGAATCCAATGATGGAAGATCGCCAGCCGCTTGCCGCACCATCCATTCCACCAAGTCGATGCCTGTCACCGCTTCGGTCACACCGTGTTCGACCTGTAGCCGCGTGTTGACTTCAAGAAAATAGAATTCACCGCTGACGGCATCAAGGATGTATTCCACCGTACCCGCTGATTGATAATCCACTGCTTTGCCCAGTCGCACCGCCATATCCATCAACGCCTGGCGTAATCGGGATGACAGATGAGGAGCAGGCGTTTCTTCAATGATCTTCTGGTTGCGCCGCTGCATCGAACAATCGCGCTCACCCAGCGCAACGACCTGTCCCCGCCCGTCCCCGAAAATCTGTACCTCGATGTGGCGCGCATTCTCGACGAATTTCTCCAGAAACAAACCGGCATTCTTGAAGTTGTTCTGCGCCAGATGCTTCACCGCGTCATAGGCATCGACAAGCTCATCCCTGTTCCAGCACAGGCGCATGCCAATACCACCCCCGCCAGCCGTGCTTTTCAGCATGACTGGATAACCAAGATGGGATGCGGCGCGCAAAGTATCTTCCATGCTATCCAGCAAATCCGTTCCCGGTAGCAGCGGCACCTGGTTCTGTCGTGCCAGTTCACGCGCGGTATGTTTCAAGCCAAACAGGCGCATGTGTTGCGGCGTGGGTCCGATGAAGTAAATGGCTTCGATTGCACAGCGTTCCGCAAAGTCAGCCTGTTCGCTCAGAAAGCCGTAGCCGGGATGAATGGCCTGCGCGCCGGTCTGCCGGGCAATGGCAAGGATCTTATCAGCGCGCAGATAACTTTCCGCCGCAATGCCGCTGCCAATACAATGGGCTTCATCAGCTTCCAGCACGTGGCGTGATAATGCATCCGCCTCGGTGTAAACCGCCACGCTCTTCACGCCAAGCTGGCGCAATGTGCGAATAATCCGGCAAGCAATCACACCCCGGTTGGCGATCAGTACTTTCTCAAACATGATTAACCTTCTCTCTTTTGGAAGACCTGTATTGGCAATTACCCATTAACCAAGCTAGTCCCAGATCAGCAAACGAATCGGCGTTGGGTTATACGCATTGCAGGGATTGTTCAGTTGCGGGCAATTTGAAATCAGCACGAGCACATCCATGTCTGCCTGCATCTCGACATATTTGCCGGGCGCTGAAATACCATCGATAAACTGCAACCCACCCACCTCGGTTACCGGCACATTCATAAAGAAATTGATATTGCTGGGCAAATCCCGCTTACTCATGCCAAGCTGCTGGCAAAGCGGATCATGCGCCATTGCATGCAGGAAGTTGTCGCGACAGCTATGCATCGGATACTTTTCCAGCGCATAGCGCACGGTATTGCTCTCCGCTGAACATGCACCGCCCAGCGTGTCATGCCGCCCGCAGGTATCCGCCACAATAGTAAGCATGACCTTGCCAAGATTGGAATACAACCGGCTGCCGGTCGTCAGATACAACCTGTTCTGGCGACGGATCGTATCGGTCGCGCTGTAGCGTTCCGTCACTTGATGGGCATTGAAAAACAGCGTATCGACCGCCTGATTACCTTCCAGGTCAACGATACGAAATGTTTGGCCTTTATTGATTTGTTTCACCCATGGTTCGCCCGCTGCACAGATTTCGTCCGCCACGGCAAGATCCGGGTTCAATCGGCTTTCATGCAGAATCTGCGCGTTCATGCCACCTCCCCATTGCCCGCATAAAAGCAGCACGTATTACGTAAGCCACGTTTGTTCTCGGCAATGTTCGCACAGTCGATGACCGTATCCGGTGGTGTTGCCATCAAAGCCAGATTGACCGTGCCCGGTTGGTAATTTTTTGCCGGATCAAGGGGATGCGGTGCGGCAGACAGCACCACGAGCGTATCCATCATAAAACTTAAATCTACATGATCACCCGCCTTGCTGTTTCCGGCATGGAATACCAGTTCTCCAGCCGCATCAGCAGTCACCTTGCTGAAGAAATTAATATTGGCCACGATATCACGCACTCCCAGACCCCATTTACCCAGCTCGATCAACATGCCGTCCAGCCCATTGCGAAACATGTCGTTACGCCGTTCCTGGTAGCGCCCCATGCCATATTGCCGGCTGATCGACCGATCATCGCTCAAACCGCAGACTGTATCATTCCAACCGGCCGTATCCGCCGTGATACAACAAAAAATGCGCCCCATATCGGAATAACAGGCATGCCCCCTGGTCAGCCGGAATGTATGCTGCGATTTCAGGGTATCCGCCATATTGTAGCGTTCCAGCTTTTCTTCCTGATTGAAGAACAGGACAGCTGCATTCGCACCGCCACTCACATCGGTCATGCGCAAAGTCAGACCGCGACGCACGATGCCTGACCAGTGACACCCGCCCGGAATAGATTGCTCCCATATCATTTTATTCGATTGATTCATAGTCGCCCCCTTTAAAAATATCTAAGCTGATTTGCAGAAGAAATGCTTAATGAACAAGATCAGTGTCGTTACACCGAGAATACCGGCCAGCACCAGCGGTGTCGCCCACAATTGCCACCAGGGCGCATCGGCTGAAATCGCGTAAGCACGCGGCCAAGCGATATTAATCAACTCAAATAGCGACCAGGCAAACGCTACGATATTAATCACCAACCCCCACCGACCCAGTTTCATCCGACCCAGATCCGGATTCCAGCGTCCCGTCAGACGAGCGAATAACCCAACGCCCATCGTCATGGTGAACATGGCATAGAGTCCTCCCGCCCCAAAGGCAATCACAGTCGCAACGGCGTCATCATTCAGCCCCAGCAGCAATCCAAGCCCGGCCAGCAGAACAGTAAACAAAACCGCATTCCGTGGCATCCCGCCTGCCGTAACCTGGCCCAGCAAGGCTGGCATATTGCCCTCGCGCGCCATGGCGTAAACAATACGGGAAGCATATTTGACCACGGAGGCGCCACAGGCCAGAAAAGCAATCATTACAATCGCCAGGAATGGTTTTTCAATCCAGCTGCCAAAATGACTGGCAATCAGCGGCGTAATCGGATCAGAAGTATGACTGGCATTGATCAGGGCAGCATGATCAAAAGCCAATACCAGTGATGCGGAATTAAATAGCACCACCGTACCCACCGCACAGAGCGAAAGAAATATTGCACGGGGCACTACGGATTCTGGTTGATGGGTTTCCTCCGCTGTCGTCGAACACGCATCAAAACCGATGAAAGCCCAACCGGCAATCGCCAGCGCCGCCAGGAAAGCAGCTGTTTCACTGGGTGCCGTTCCACTGCCAAGATGCTGAAACATCTCCCCAAAAGGATGCTGACGGAAGAAGAAAAACAGTAACAGCGCGATGCCGAACGATCCGACAATCTCGGCATAAACCCCCAGTTTGATTAAAAACTTGAACACATTCACGTGAACCAGATTCAGCAGCGCGCACAATGTCAGAAATACGGCACCCCATAACACCATCATGCCGCCTCCACCACCAATTGATCCAGAAAAGGTCGCAAGCCAAATGCCGCCGGTATAAGCCGTTGTGGTCAGCATGGCAATAGTGGAGCTGATATAAATCACGCCGGCGTAGTGACCCGCAATGACGCCACCAAGCTGCCGTGACCACCGATAAGCACCGCCCGCAATTGGAAATTGTGACGATAACTCAGCGTAAACAGTCGCCACCAGCAGTTGCATGAGCAAACAGATAACCATCGCCGCAAACCACCCGCCACCGGTAACTATGGTCTGCACACCGATGATGGCATAAAGACCAACAACCGGAGAAACCACAGCGAATCCCAACGTAAAACTATGCCAGATAGTCATACTGCGATTCAGAGGATGCTGACTGGCTGCATCAACAAGCGAAGCTGCTTTCTGTTTTGAACTTTCAGACATAACGAAGTCTCCTTTTTCAGCGAATTAAATACCGGGAACGTCATAGATTAAACCATGACCTGCTCTCCCGGGCTTTTATCCCTCCGTGGAGCCTCGCTATCACGAGACCGGAAACTCTCGAACCAGACGCCTTATTATGAAGGCCGGAACCCTAGTTTCCCTTTGATATGACTATAACTATTAATCTGGTATCGGATTTACCGGCAAACAACAGGCTTAATGTTCAAGCCTCTTAATCATCCCGCCGACACCTCAACCAATAGGCAACATTCTAGATATGCCGCCTGGAAAAATCAATCCATTATTTGATAATCAGGAGAACCCATACCAATTAAATACATAGCACTCAATTCGTATCCAATCCTGCTGGATCATAGTAGCTTATGCAGATGTTGATAAGAAATTACCTGTGGCACGAAGAAATTCGATAGCAAGAAAACTGACTCCGATACTATTGACTGAATTATCATTCCTGCAATACACCACCTGAGCTACCGCTCTGAAATGATTAGCGTCTACTTTGATTATCTGATTAATATCGAGCATCTGCGGCACAGAAAAATTTAAGCCAGCTGGAGATAAATCCCTCAGCAAAATCTGTATCGGATTCCCAGGCCAGTATTCATAGACAGTAGCTTTCTCTGATTGCTGCATACGGGGAAGATAGCGATGCGCCGCCTTGACAAAAACATCAGATGGCAAAGATAACGGACTCATACACTCACTGCAGAACCGTTCCTTTTGCATAAAATATCCACTGGTATAGGGAACTTTACAAAACTTGCAGTAGTATTTGATCACTGAGTGATAGGGCTGATCTAACGTAGTTTCCTGCTTACCATTTGGCTTATTTCCTTGTTCTACTATTGGAAATGTGGCTACAGCTTTATCGGTTGGCTTCATTTCCAAGCATCCTGCACCTTTCAACTTTTCCGCACTTGCCGCATGTGTGTGTATCCTTAGCAAGGTATCATATTGCAACCTCCGATTTGTATCGCCGACAACGTAAAATGCTTCATCAACCAACTGTTTAGCTTCACCTTTTAATTGCTTCAAAAGTGTGCGATAACTTGCCTTTATTACTTCCAGCTCTGCATCATTCTGAACGTGCAATATCCTGTAATAGTTTCGCTGATTGCCATCGTGACAGGCCGTATCATCTTGATCAGATGTAGCTACACTAGAACTGAATTCACTACCGACTGATAGGATTTTTATATTATATCGACTGAGTAATTCTGCATCGTAAGCGGCGCGCATTTTTGGATTACGGAGGGTAGCATAAGCCTGATTAATAATACTGGCATCATGATTATCGCCACCAAGATCCGGATGTAACCGTAATTTCTGCATTAATGAACGGTAGCTTTGCTGAATCACGTCATGTGTAGCATCCGGCTGAACACGGAGGATGCGATAAAAGTTTCTGCGGTTATCCATAAAAAATTAACCTGGAAATTTTATAATTCTTTTGGTCTGTTGATTAATATCATTTGGAACATATCGTTTCTTTGTATCTATATAGAAATATTTTATTAGAGCCTTATCTCCGCTGTCACTGTGAAATGTAAATGACCTAGCCACTGTTGCGTAACCCTGCAGCAATCCCATTAATGCTCAGATAAATCCCATGTTTGATCCAATCATCCTGCTGTCCGCTTCGGTATCGTTTCATCAGTTCAAGTTGCAGATGATTGAGTGGATCCAGGTAGGCAAGGCGATAGCGAATCATGCTCGCCAGTACAGGACTGTTTTCGAGTAAAGTCTTTTGTCCAGTGATAGAAAGTATTGCATTAAACGCAGTCTGCCATTCTTTCTCAATTTGCAGAAAGATCTGCTGACGTAGTTTTTCATCACTGACTAATTCAGCATAGCGCGAAGCGATGGCAATGTCGCTTTTCGCCATAACCATGTCCATATTTGAAAGCAGGGTACGAAAAAATGGCCATTCGCGATACATCTCCTGTAACAGTGCTAATCCAGTCCCGGGATGCATCAGATTCCAGTTTTCAATTGCACAACCGAATCCATACCATGCCGGCAACATCAGCCGGCACTGTGCCCAGCTGAATACCCATGGGATCGCCCGCAGGTCTTCTATACGTCGAGAACTGGTGCGGGAAGCGGGTCGGCTACCGATATTGAGTTCGCTGATTTCAGAGATAACCGTGGATTGCCAGAAATAGTCTTCGAAACCCGGTGTTTCATAGACAAGCTTTCGATATGCTATATAGGCGTGACCGGAAAGTTCTTCCATTGCATCAAGATATTCTTTTTTTAATGTGTCTGTATGATGCTGTGGTCGCAATGTCGCTTCGAGTGTGGCAGCAGCAATCACTTCAAGGTGGCGCCGACCAATCTCAGGATTAGAAAATTTGCTTGCAATTACTTCACCTTGTTCGGTAATGCGAATTTGACCTGCAACTGCACCATCGGGCTGGGCAAGAATGGTGCCATAAGTTGGGCCGCCTCCACGACCGATAGATCCACCACGTCCATGAAACAAACGCAACTGAACATTATGGCGGCGAAACACTTCAACAAGTTTGATCTCCGCTTTATACAGTTCCCAACCCGAGGTAATAAAACCGCCGTCCTTGTTGCTGTCAGAATAGCCCAGCATTACCTCCTGCGTATGTTGACGCGAGGCTAGTAATTCTCGATACAGCGGCTGCATGAAAAGACTATCCATGACTTTACTGCTGCGACGCAAGTCATCAATGGTTTCAAACAGCGGAATAATGTTGACATCCAATTGCTTATCGTGCGGCCGTAGCAATCCAACTTCACGCAGCAGTAATGCGACTTCCAATATATCCGAGATACCATTTGTCTTTGAAATGATGTAATTCGGCAAACTCTTGCTACCGTAGTGGCGATGACTATCCGCAGCGACATGGAGTACCTCCAGTTCGGAAGCCGTTTCATCTGAATAGGTGACACGAGGTGAAGTGAGCGGACGTGGAGTCCTGAGCTCATCGAGTAGCAAAGCAATGCGTTCATCCTCAGTAAGAATCTGATAATTCAGCCCATTACGTGCTATAAGAAACAGTTCAGTCACGACACGTTCGTGTACATCAGAGTTCTGCCGCATATCCAGTGCGGCAAGGTGAAAATTGAACACATCGACTGCACGGCGCAGATGATGTAATCGACCATTCGCCAGCAACCTGGCACCACTATCCACTAATGACTGATGGATAGTGGTGAGATCGGCAGAAAATTCTTCAACATTGCGGTAAGGTGGCGCCTGATCAATCGCTTCACGCATAGGTTTCGTGTTGTTTAAATCTTTTGCAGTGGTATCCAGACGAGTATATATCGCTGCGATGGCACGTCGATATGGCTCACCAGCACGTTCTGATGCGATATCAGTTGAATCATTTGCAAGCAACATGAGTTCATCTGATACTTTAACCAGCAAGTCAGATAAAGATAGTTCGGCACTCAAATGGTGCAGTTGTTCCAGGTAATAACTCAATGCATGCGTAGATTGCATCCGCAGTGCCGTTCGGAGTACTTCTGCCGTGACATAAGGATTACCATCACGATCACCACCAATCCAGCTACCGATACGCATGAAGGACGGGATTTCACAGTTACCGTCTCCAAGGCTATATTGTGCGAATAAATCCTCGAATTGCGAATAGAGCCGTGGCAACTGATCAAAAAAGGTTTGATCATAATAAAACAGGCCATTATTAATTTCATCAATGACAGTTGGCTGCGTAGCACGAACTGTACGTGTCCGCCATAGTGTCAGGATATTTTGGCGTAGCGCTGCTTCAGTGCTGGCGATTTCCGCTGGCGTAAGTTGTGTGCGATCGCGCCATTCGATCAATTCCGCAATAGCACGCTGACGATCCAGAATGCTTTTACGTTGAACTTCCGTCGGATGTGCTGTCAGTACCGGAACCACAAGAGCATTCCGTAAGAAATTCTGTATGCTCTGCGGATCGATGCCTGCACGAATGGTGCGATCAATAGCGATTGAAAAAGCACCTTCACGCGGAGACAAACCGGCAAGTTCATCTGCGCGTGCACAGCGAATATGATGCTGGTCTTCAGCCACATTAGTGAGATGCAGAAAATAGGTAAAGGCTCGTACAACCTGAACAGCCTGTGGAAGCGGCAAATCGTTAAGTACTGATTTAAGCTCATGCCTTGCAGCAAGATCGTTCTCACGGCGAAATTGTATTGAAGTCTGGCGAATGTGCTCAACAAGATCAAATGCAGCCGCGCCTTCCTGTTCACGCAAGGTATCACCCAGAATACGTCCCAACAGTCGAATATCCTCACGCAGTGGCAAATCGTGACTGGCTGGATGATTTTCTATTTCTCGATCCATGGCAGAATGAGACCTCCTGGCAATAGGTTCCTGTAAATCGAGAAAGAGACTAGCGTATTTAACCCTCTCACGGATGGCATTTATGCTCTTTCCGTTATTGCACAGGTGGCTGAGGAGCAACCTGCAGCCAGCCATCGGGACAATTTCTGATGTACGGATAGTAGCCTTCCGGATTCTGGCAATAGTACCAATAGTCGGCTTGTGGCTGAACAGGTTGGGGTTGCTGCTGTATATAGACGGGTGGCGTTGAAGGAGCTATCACCATTGGTTGATACAGGTAGGAAGGAGGATAGTAAAAAGGATAACCATAACCACCAAAACCATAGCCGCCATACCCATATCCACTATATCCATAAAATCCGGGGCCATAATAGCCTCCGAGATTTATACCAAGATTCAAATGGCTATGTCCATGACCACCCCGTGCTAAAACAGAATGGCTTGCCATTATTGCAAGCAGAATGATTACCAGATGTGTCCATTTGATATTTCTCATAGATATTCCATTATCTTGCATAAACAGAATCTGTTCGTGTTATTTTAAATCGTTTTCATGTCGTGTTCCGTAAAAGGAATGGTATGAAAATGAAAGATATCAAAAAACTCTATTAACCCGGATCAGAAGAATATTCTCCTCTCTTGATCAGTAAGACAGTTATTCTGGGCAGCAATTCTCTGTCGACTCCGGCATAAAGAGAATTAAGCGTGCAGATCAGTTGCTACATAACCGGACAGTTTATTTGTTCTCTACAGTCTGCAAGCAATGTTTTGCCTGCCTCGTAGAAGTCGCTGACAATATCAAGCCCCCAGTATTTACCGGGCTGGAGATAATTGATGAGATGCTGCCCAACCCGCAGACTACCGCATCCGTAGTCTACGCAAGTATGTCCGGGTTGAAGTCCATACTTGACAGCTACTTCAAAGTAGTTGAGGCCGCGGGTCTGGTTTTCCATCTGGCTTAGCTGGCCAGGGCCAGTTGCCA
>Ga0255338_1002092_pt1 | contig 32047 bp, 33 predicted proteins | sample MeOH1_35cm_T4_19_FD_203715 | JGI IMG/M metagenome (GOLD analysis project Ga0255338, IMG submission 203715) | Sandy soil microbial communities from University of British Columbia, Vancouver, Canada - MeOH1_35cm_T4_195 | ecosystem: Engineered > Artificial ecosystem > Sand microcosm > Unclassified ... | reverse complement strand
CACGGGTCGCACGCGATTCACACAATGGGCTGCAGTCAAAATCACATCGGGTTCAATCAGCGCACCTGCACAAAGACCGCCGTTGGACATAATCATCGGAATGCCGGGTTTAACTGTTTGGTAAACTCCAGCCCAGTCGGCACTCGCCTTAACGGGAGATAAAAGAAATGCTCCCAGCAGGAGTCTTACACGGAGGCTTCTTGCGTCGGGCGCATCGGCGCCGGCGCTTTGAGATAGCGCTTGAGTTTGGATTCGAGAGTGGAAGATTCCACGGGTTTTGTCACAAAGTCGTTCATGCCAGCTTCGATACATTTTGTTTGATCTTCCTTAAATGCGTTCGCGGTGAGGGCGACAATCGGAATATCAGAAATCGGTTTCGGCAGTTTTCGGATACGTCGTGTTGCTTCGTAGCCATCCATCTCTGGCATTTGGCAATCCATAAAGATGAGATCGTAAGAGAACAACTGCAGAGACTTCAGTGCTTCAATTCCATTGGCGGCCACATCCACGTTACAACCGATTTTTTCTAACATCAAGAGGGCGATTTTTTGATTGATCGGATTGTCTTCCACCAACAATACACGTGGTTTGTTAACTTCGTATTTCGATACATCCACGGTCGGAATCTTCAGTGGTTCATCCAAGCGAATGTTGGTGATATGCAGAACTTCCAACAGGCACTTGTACAGATTTTGCTGAAGTACCGGTTTTTTGAGGTAATTGATTCTCTGAATCGGCGACAAGTGGGCCAAGTTATGAGTGCGCTCGATCAAATAGATGATCGGGATTTCAAAGTTTCTTGAGATCGAGCGAAGAACTTTGGTTTGCTCTTCAGGTTTGAACGGCAGGTTGCCCTGATCTAAAATAATGGCAATGGTATTTGCCGTCGCCGAGACCGCGTTCGTATCGCGCCCACCGCCCGGTGAAAGTGGATTTAGCTTAATAACTTTCAGCTGCAAATCCAGGTATTCCTGGAGGACTGGATTGCGTGTCAGGATTAAAACATCTTTGCCAAAGAAAGATTCCGGCAGCGGATTTTCCATCGGTTGGGTCGTGACAGCTTCCATCTCGACGCGGAACCAGAAGGTCGATCCTTTTCCAGGAGTGCTCGTCACGCCGACTTCGCCGCCCATAGATTCGGCGAGCTGTTTGCAAATCGAAAGCCCCAAGCCGGATCCGCCATAGCGACGAGTCGTCGAAGAATCGGCCTGCGTAAACGGAGTAAAGAGGCGATTGAGAAGTCTAGGCTCGATCCCGATCCCGGTGTCTTTCACTTCGAAGTTGAGCGAAATATGCTTTTCATTGATTTCAAGCAAAGTCGTTTTTATGGCAATACTGCCACTCGGAGTGAATTTGATCGCATTATTTAGAAGATTCAGGATGATTTGTTTGAGGCGCGCAGGATCGCCTTTAATAAGGCGGGGAATTTTTGGATCAATATAACTTACAAGCTCGAGCTTTTTCTGGGCGACGTTGTCGGCGACAATATTGGCGATATCCATATAAATAGAGCGGATATCAAACTCGATGGACTCTAAAACAAGTTTACCGGCCTCAATTTTTGACACATCAAGGATATCGTTAATTAACGACAAAAGAGTGCTGCTGGAGCTTCGAATCGACTGCACATAATCTTTCTGATCATAAGAGAGCTTCGTGTCGAGCAGCAGCGAGGTGAAGCCCACTATCGCATTTAACGGCGTGCGGATCTCATGGCTCATAGTAGCCAAGAACTCCGACTTAGCACGGTTGGCGCGTTGAGTTTGGTTGATCGCCTCTTTAAGACGCGTGCTTTTGTGTTTAGATGTTTCCAAAAGCAGGGCCACGTTTTTGATATTTCCGTGCGAGATCATGAGCAGCAAAATACTGCAGACAGCAATCGCCAGCAGGGTCCATCCCAACATGCGGTGTGAATGAACCTGTTTCTCAAAGAGGGAAGCTCGGGAGCGCGCATCGTTTTCATTGACGGCGGTGGCAATCTCTTGAAGACGACTCTCAAACGGCGAAAGGGAGTCATATATCAAATCCAAGTTGCGACGGTCTTCGGGGTGAACCTTCGCAACAATCGGCGTAAGTTCTTCCAATGTAAGATTGAGATCCTTCAAATTTTTGATGGCGCCAGGAATGGCCGTCAACTCTTCGTAAAGGTCGGGATCTTTCTCATAGCTCATTGCGTGATCGTGGAAGGTTTTAAAGCGCTCTCTAAATTCAGCGCGGTCGATCAACTGACGGCCATAGAGGCCAATACCAATTAAAAAGCGATCGAAGTGATGCATATTTTGCGAGGCCAGATAATAGGGATCCTCTATATCATTTATGGCTCTCTCAACACGACTATCTGGCAAGGTCTTAAAATAGAGGACCGAGCTGCCGCCAGCAAAGATCACCACGAACGCCATCAGAAACATGTATGAGAGCTTAGGCGCAAAAGGTGTGTTTATAGTCGTGTTTTTGCGTAATAGTCGAAGCATATTCATTAAGCACCATAATGCTTCTTTGAAGAAAAACAAATTTGAACCTGCCAAGATGAAGAAAAAATCATAATTGTGAAGGTTTCTTCGAATCTCCCCCAAGAGAAGTTCGCAAAATAGCGATGAGTTGTCGAAATTTCTTCATACGAATTTCACACCATTTCGACCATATTACGGAATAATAATCTGACCAATAACAAGCAGCCAGGCACAATAACTGGTGTGAGTACTTAGGAACAAAGCGAGTCATGAGGGGGGTTCATGGACTTCTACAACCTACAGGAGACCGATCATCGATTGATTGAAAAATCTATCGGCCGCACTTCGGATTCTCCAGTCTATAAAGACTACCTCGAGCATCATTTCTTTAATTTTGAACGCGTCTTGAACAAGAAGAACATTCTACTAGCCGAGGAAGATCCTCGTATTCAGCGCGCGATGCAAAAGATGATTCTTGAAGCGAATCAAGATGCTCAGTGCTGGATTGTTGATTCCGTGGATGAAGTGACAGATCTGCTTGCCGAAAAAGACTGCGATTTGCTGATTGCGAACTACTATTTATCGGAGGATGAGATTGACTATGAGTTTTGGGAAACGATCCGTGGACGATTCCCGCAGATGGAAGTGATCATTCTCTCTCATGTGAATGACCGAGAATATTATCAAATGCTTGAAAAGGCCAGTCGTGAAGAACAAGAAGGTCGTCACGAGCTACATGAGCCACGCGAACGACTGACCAGTAAGATCAAACATTTTTTTGAACACATCTTCGGAGGTTAATATGGAAATGGCGAAGTCCTCAGGGAATCAGATGGACATCCTTTTTGAAGGGATGCCTCCGAATCCTAAAGTTGAATTCATGATCAGAACCAAGCTGGCGAAGGTCATTGATATGAGTCCGGATAACTCATTTATCCAGACGCGTGTAAAGGATCTGGGATCCCGTTTTGCAGTCGAGATTCTCGTTCGCCATGTGACAGGACAATTTTTAGCTTATTGCGAGGAGAGAACTTTGGGAGAAAGCGTAAACCTATCGGCCGCACAGATGTATGAACAAATTAAAGCGTGGAGAGAGACCCGCTACCGCGATAATAATAAGCCGGAGGGAGGTCTCAAAGTTCTTATCGTTGATGACGATCCGATTTCGGTCAAACTCATGGAATCTATGCTGAATCAGCGCGGTTGCGAGACCGTCGTCGTCGATAACGGGCAGGATGCAGTGGACGAGCTCTTTGAGCACGCCTATGATCTCATCGTTCTGGATTGGATGATGCCGTCGATGAACGGCCTCCAAACCATCAAGATGCTCGATGAAACTGCGGATCTGAGTGCCACCGGTATTCAAAATAAAAAAGTACCGGTTCTGATCTTCTCTGCAAGTCCGCGTTCACAAATCGTTTTTCCGAAGAGCAAAACCTTCCGCAAGATTGGCTATCTACAGAAGACGTCGACTTACGATGCGATTCGCAAAACGACAGATCAATTTTTAGAAAATTTAAAGAAAATGAAAGAGAAAACATTTTTGAATTAACAAACTAAATTAACAATTTGAAAGCAATTTCAAGGACTAAACATCAAGGAGTAAAGGAACGATATGATGCCAACAGTTTTAGCAGTAGACGATTCAAGAGAGATCCATCCATTTTTGAAGACGGCTCTGAGCCAAACGTGCTCATTATTACTGGCCGGATCACTGAAAGAAGCGGAGGAAATTCTCGCCAAAAACGAAGTTCATTTGATTCTCTTGGACGTCAGTTTGCCCGATGGTAGTGGGTTTGACTTCTGTACGACCTTACAAAGTCAGGATTCGACCCAAAAGATTCCGGTGATTTTCCTCACCGGGAAGGTAGGAGTCGGTGACAAGGTTTTGGGTCTCGCACTCGGTGCTGAAGACTATGTGACCAAGCCATTTGACGTGCTCGAGCTCAGAGCTCGCGTGGAGTCAAAGCTAAAGAAATTTCTTTACTATGCGAAAGAAGAAACTTACTTCCAACGGGGAAGCCTCAAGTTTGAACTTTCAACATATTCAATTTACCTCAATGAAAACAACGGCAACCAAAAACTCAACATGACGCCGATTGAGTTCAAGCTTTTGCTGAAGTTGGCGCGCTCTCCAGGGTATGTTTTGAGCCGTGAGCAGTTGATTGACAGCGTCTGGGGTGATTCCGTTTATATCGAAGATCGCTCTGTGGACCGTCACATTTCTTCGATTCGTAAGAAGCTCGGTACATGTTCATCATACATCCGCACGGTTCCTGGATTGGGCTACCAGTTTTTAGCGGAACAACAGCACTAAATGATCCTAAGGGGGACTCATGGAAGGACAATTCGACGCCATTCAAAGTGTAAAATCGATCGAAACCAATTACGGGCCGCAGGTGGCTCGTGAAGTGGTGCAGATTTTTCTCAGTGATTATCCGGGCAAGATTGCCAAATTGAAAACGGCGATCGAGCAAGGCAATGCCGAGGGCATTCGTTTTACGGCTCACGATATTAAATCGGGAACTCTCAGTATGGGCATTAAACCGATGTCGACTGTTTGTGAAACGATCGAAAGAGACGGCTCTAAGATGGATAGAGAAAAGCTCCAACAGCTCGCGCAGCAATTGGAGAACGACTATAATGAGATTTCTCGCAGCTATGGTGAGTATCTCAATATCCAGCACTAGATCTTATAGAAAGGGCCTTCGGGCCCTTTTTTATTCCCCCTCAAATGACGAAAGAGCCACTGAAGGCAGTGGCTCTTTCCTTTTTTCCCCTACGTGTTTCAAGTTAGGTGGGTATCGGGGCCATAGGGGGCGAGTAGTTCACATATTCGGGCACGCGGTGGCGACGGCGATCGTGGCGCATACGATCGTGGTTCTTCGCCAGTACGACTTTGAGGGCGTCGAAACAAGAGACGACGGCTCTAAAGAGGTTGCGGTCTTGGCGGACCGTTTTATAAGTCCTCTCGCTCATTCCCGACTTCACGACCACCTCACACTGGAAAAGTCCTCGGCGGTTGGTTGTGCGCTGGCGGGCCCTTTCCAAGCGGACAGAGATATGTAGATCGCTGTCAGGTTGGATCAGCTTATCAGCCAAAGCGTCGACTTTGTTGTTAATAAAGTCCTCAGCATATTCGGAACGACGAATGTCTTTAAAGAATATTTCAGTGCGCATGACTTACTCCATATCGATATTGAATTGGTACCCCAGACCTGGGATGGTCTTGATATAATCGCCGTAAGAACCTAGTTTTTTTCTGACTGTATATATGTGTTTGTCGATCGACCTTTCGTTAATATGGACCGTGCCTCCCCAAATAGAGTCAATGAGTTGATTCCTTGTGAAGATCCGGCCCGGTTTTTGAGCCAAATGTAAAAGAATACGATACTCAATGGGCGTCATATTAATGAGCTCATGCTTGTCGTCTTTGATCGCATAGACCGAATAGGTCATGGTATCGAAGCGCAAGTGGCCACGTTGCAATTGGAGCTCGTTGCGGTCATGCAGAAGCGATTTTTTCAGCTTCGATTCAATCCGCGCCTTGAGTTCCAAGGGAACAAAGGGCTTGGTGATGTAATCATCCGCCCCGAGGCTCAGCCCCAAAATCTTATCCGTCACTCCGGTCTTGCCCGTGAGGAAAATGACTGGAATGCGCGAAGTTGCGGGATTGGTTTGCAAATCATTGCAGAAATCAAAACCGCTTCCATCGGGGAGCATGACATCTAATAGAATCAAATGAATCTCCCTGCTTTCGAGGTATTCCTTGGCCTCCTTCAAAGAGGAAGCGAAAAAAAGGTGAAGGTCCCGTTCGAGGGAGCCGCGGATAATGACCTGGTATTCAGAAGAGTCTTCAATTACCAGGACATTGGGAATAAACGCTTGGACGTGACTGTCAGGGGCTTTTTCCGTGGTCCGATAGCCATAGTCCCTGAATCCACTCACGAGCTGGTTGCCATCCATGTTAGTCATCTAAAATCCTCCGTGTTTTAATACATCTCTAAGTCGATCGTTGCATCGTAGCTGTGGCCCTTGTTCCAAAAACGCATCTGCGCTGCGAGATCCGTGATGGCAGCATCGAGGGCTGCCGCCACGACCTCATCCTCGCCGGAGGCGAAAAGAAGATCTCGTTCGCTGGCGAGATTGAGCTGCACCAGATAGCGATCATCCAGATCGACAATCTTGGCGGTGAGGCTGCAGTTGTTCGGGCATTTTTCTAATAAAAACGTTAATTGTCCGCTCACGAAAAGCTTGAGTTCCAGATTTGGTTCCAAATTCTGGTAAATCAAAGTCATATTCTTGTTGGGAACGACGCTAGTCTTTTCCATGGTGGACTCCTCCGAAGATCTCCTTCAAGTAACCGTTGAACTTTTCAGGAGAGAACGGCTTATCAAAAAAGGGCGGGGGATATTCGAAATTCTTCACAATCTGATGGTATCTTTCGCTGCCGATACCGGACGTGATAACCATATCCACAGACGGGAATTTTTCCCGCACGACTTCCCAAAGCTCGAGGCTGTTTTCCGTCGGTGAAAGATAGTAATCCGCGATCAGCAGATCACACTTTTCTTTCTCGAGAATATCGATGGCTTCATCGATGTTAGTTGCCAAAAAGCATTTAATATCTGGGTTGAAGTTTTTGACGATGTGCCTGAGTCCCAATAAAGAAATAGGATCATCTTCCACAATGAGAACTTTTTTGCTGGCACGGATCTTTTGCATTTCGAGGAAGTATTGCAGGTATTCGTTAAACTCGGAGCTAATCTGCGATGTATCAATGAGGTTATTCGCCGGATCTTTACGATAAGACAAATGCTTTGAAATATTCGATTTGACTGTCGAATCTTCTTTCATTGAATCCCCCTTTTGTTAAGTATCCATTGGGGGTGTCGAGAAAGTATTACTTTGTTATGGAGAAATCGTCACAAAACGTCTAGTTTTCCGCAGTTGCTAAATAGGACTAAGTGGTAAAAGCGCTCAGCTTATAACCTGTACCAAAAACGGTTTCAATTTTCACACGCGACGGTTGGATTTTTTTACGAATATGCGCGATATGCGCGTCCACGGTACGATCCGTGATATAGACCTTGCCGCCCCAAATATGGTTGATGATTTCATCACGGCTGATGACTTTGTTTTTATGTTTGGTCAAAAACGCGAAAATGCGGAACTCCAAAGAAGTAAAACTAATGGGTGTGAGCGTGCCGTTGCGATCCAAGTAAAGACGTTGCTCAGCGACGTTGAGCGTGAGGTCTTCGATGGTCATGTTGGCCGATTGATTTTGTTGCTCAACGAGCTTGCGAATTTTTGCGTCGATGCGGAGCTTGAGTTCAATGGGATCAAAAGGTTTGCTTATGAAATCATCAGCTCCGTAGGTGAAAGCCATGGCTTTGTTGGCAAGAGCGGTCTTGCTACTGATGATAAAAATCGCACACTGGTTTTTTTGCGTATCAGGAATCTCGGCCAGAAAGCGGAGGCCGTCGCCGTCAGGAAGCTCAATGTCGAGAATGATGGCTGAGTAGGGGCCGTCTTGAAGGGCGCGCTTCGCTTCAACGAGCGAGCTGCAGCCGACCGCTTTATAATCCTTCAAGATGTTCTGAAGGATGAGCTGACATTCCGGCGTATCCTCAATGAAAAGTATTTTTCTAGCATCCATGCAAGCGCATAGAAACATGGGACGGATTGCGCTGTCAAATTTCGAAAATTTTCCGTTGCAACGAACAGGCGAATATGTAAATAGTACGCTGTTGACTTGGTCGATTTGATTTTGGAGCGGATAGAGAGGAGTTTTTAATGACTCGAACACTTCTTGCATTTCTTTGCTTGAAAAGTAGTAAATTAAAAATTATATATCCCGTCCCTAACAAATAAAAATCATCCGGCACGTTTTCTCCACATTTACATCTTGATAGGCAGTTAAGATAGTTAGGACTTGAACGATATAAAGGTGAACAGAAAAATGTTTAATCACTCAGGGAAGAGGATTGTGAAGTTCTTCACACAACAACAGCCGTCATCGAGCTGTTATGCGCATGGAGCGGTGGCTGCTGATATTCTCTCAAAGAGCTACGAATTCAACTCACAACAATCCATCAAAGAAAAAAACTCCGAGGCTTTGGAACTTCAAAATGAAAAGAAGATCGATCTTTCTTTCATCAAAGTGCTTGCGGCTGAAGACAATTTGATCAACCAAAAGATTTTGCAAAAGATGCTGCAGAAAATGAATGTGCGCTTCAAAATCGTCAACAACGGTGCGGAGGCCCTCGAGGCGCTTCGCAACGACTATTTTGATATCGTTCTTTTGGATTGCTACATGCCACAGATGAACGGCTTTGAGGCTGCGTCTCTCATTCGCAACAGCCAAGAGCGCTTCGCCAGCATTCCGTTGATCGCCTTTTCGGCGGGGCTTTTTGATGATGATTTAAAGACCAGCCGCGAGGTTGGAATGAATGACTTTATTTTGAAGCCCGTGACCTATGAACAGCTGCGCGCGAAGATCAGCGAGTGGGCTCATCGGGTGTTTGACGGCCTTTCGGTTTTAGATACAGCATCGCTGGATAAAATCCGTGTCTTTGATGATCAACATCAGACATTATTGCGCTCGCTATTTCAGATTTATTCTGAAAATACTCAGGAAGAGCTTTATAAAATGCGCGATCTGATTCAAGACGGCAGTGAAGAGCTCATTCGCAAGAAAGCGCATATGCTGAAATCTAGTGCCGCGCAACTTGGGGCCTTCCGCTTTGAGAAGTTCTGCATTCTCATGGAACATGAAGAGGTCCTCGATGCAACCCGGGCCCGCGTGTTGTTTGAAGGCATGTGTGTCGAGTATGAAAAGTCACGAAAACGCTTCTCTGAATACTGTCAAAATCTTAGTCAAATTTCAAATGTTCTGATGTGAGACGGTCTAAAGGACCGTTTCCATTGATATTTTTTCGTCTCTCCTTGCGATTAAAAGCTACAGTCGATGCCGATAATTGTCCGGGCTAATCTGATTGGGTAGTCATAAATATAGAACCCCAATGGATTGTGGGCGCAAGGTGAAACAACCGATTGTTTCAGGGGGGAGGATGATGAATTCTCCCCCTGTTTTTTCACGCAAGGTTTTTCAGCGTTTGTAAGAAGTCCGCTGGAGGGGGACTTGTGATCGTCAGCATCTTTAGAGTGTGGGGATGTTTGAAGATCAGCTGGTGTGCATGCAACATCATGCGAGGCGCCTTTTTAGCTCCCTCGGGTGTGTTGTAAAGGTCGTCCCCAAGGATGGGGAGGCCCGCCTCGGCGAGATGCACGCGAATCTGGTGCATGCGACCTGTCCGCGGTTTGGCCTCGATCAAGAGGCCTTTTTTCTTGGTCTCCAATTTTCGAAAATCCGTGATTGCGAGCAAGCCTCCCGAGCGCACACTGTGCATGCGGCGGCGCTGACTACGCGGAGCTGCCTCTTCAGCCAAATGATCTTTCACCTGCCACTGACCAGGACATTTTCCCGATTGAGTCAGGGCCCAGTAGATTTTTTCGAACTCATGTTTTTTAAACATCTCACTGATGCGCTGGTTGTAGCGCGCATCCTTACAGAAAAGCAAAACTCCGGAAGTGTCTTTGTCGAGTCTGTGATGAAGAGCCAAGTAGGCTCCAGGATGGTTTTCCTGAAGCTGCTTTTGTAAAATTCCGTACGTATGGGGGCGTCTTTTGTCGAGGGTCGCTTGTGTTGGAAGACCCGCGGGCTTATCCGCGATCACCAGAATATCATCCTCATAGAGAATGGGAACTCTAGCGATCGGGGCAGCTGAAGCGGTTTTCATATATTAAATCACGCTGGTGCTGGAGTTCCACTGCTGACATCGCAAAACGGCGCGGGTCGCAGCCGCTGTCTTTAATGGCTTGGCGAATAGCTTCGACTTCTTCTTTTACCATTTTGAGCTTCCAGATGAGTTTGATCTTCAGCCAGTTCTCTAAATACTCGCAGCGATAAGCTTCGTTCGGTGGAATATAATTCGCCGGAGTATCATCACCCTTGCTCATATTTTCGTGACCACTCGCCGTGATCAGGTGAAAGGTATTCCCCATGTAGTTGGCGTAAGTGCAACGAGATTGAAAGCTCCACGCCCAGGCTCCTGAGATGTAGGCGTTTTTAAGCGGCACCATGTGGTCGATTTGGATTTCTTTCGATTCATGCAAAGTTCCACCGGCATAAGGATCGGACCAACGGCCTTTCTCGACAACACAGTGATTGCTATCTTTGAAAGAAACTTTGCCTTCGGAGTCGCGAATCAACACGCGGGCGCGGGTGTTGTAGCAAGTTTCGTCGTTGGGATCGTTGATCCAACGGCCGAAGTGGAGTTTACGATCGTACTTCACTGGTGCTTCCGCGTGGCTTTGCGCATGGAAAATCCAACGCAAGAGGCTTACGCCTAGAGTGCGGGCATAAGCCATCAGTCCGTCGGCGTTCACAAGATTCATCGGCGACAGATCTGTCGTCTCACGCGGGCGTTCGCGAGCGGCGGTGAGCTGACTCTCATCGATCGTATAGAAGTTGCTGAGAATCGCAGTGTCTGCCACGGCTGTCGTCGGCAGAGTCGTGTTTTGCGGCCCCTCGAAAGTGGACCCTGTGGATGGAATTACCTGTTGAGCGAAAGCGAGCGGCGCCTTCAGCGCAAAAAAGCTCGTCGCAAAAAGAACCAACAGTAAAGCTGCTGGCGGTGACCTGTGTTTCGAACAATGGTGCATTGAACTCATCCCCTCTGTTAGAGCTCAAAATTGAAACGCTACGGTGGTGCCATTAACTTCAATTTCGAGCCGAGATTCAAGTAAAAAGCTCTTTGGTGCACGTTAGTAATTGGTTAGGGTGAGAAGGAATGCTGAATAGCTCGGCAGGTTGGAGATTTTACCTTGATGATCGACAAAGGATGCGGGGAGTCATCAGTGCTGTGGGTCTGAGCTTCAGGCCGATGAGGTGTTGCTGCGGAGGGAGTGGATCCAGTCATTGAAGGCATTGAGGTATTGTTCTCGCGCCATTTGACCTTTCTTTGCTTGCACACGGTTGGCTTGGAAGTAGCCTTTGAGTTGCAGGACTTCGAGGCTTGTCTTGAGGACTCTCGTAAATGCTAAGCCTTGCCAGAATTTATTTTGTTTGTTCTTTGAGGCTTTGAGTTTGTTGCCTTTCTTGGCGTTGGTGATTTTTCTTGCGATCAGGCTGGTTATTGCGCGTAAGAAATTCTGAAAGCCCTTTCGATATTTGAATTTAAGCTTAATATGCAGATGGTTGCCGACATTTGCGACCTCCGCGACTTTTACGCCCCATTTTTTGGATTTTTCTTTAAGTATGTCTCTAATAATTGCTTGATTCTTTGGAGTAAGAAAACTCCAAGGGCCTTTTGCTATTTCTGATTTGAGCGTGAGGTGATGCCACTTGTTTTCTGCGAGTGGGCGGTATTCTTTTCTTCGGCCCTTGGACTCTTCCCCGCCATGAGTAGTGCGTCCGTACTTGCGTTTAGTATCGGTCTGGTTGTGATAGTCGAAAAGAGATTGCTGTTTTGTTTTCATTCGAGGGCAATATAATAATTCCCGAACTCACTTGCAAGGTGTTTTTTGTCTAAAGTGATGATTTTTAAGAAGAATTAAGATTTACGTTTCTTCCGCTATCTGGACATCTGCGGGCAGCCAAGTTTATTAGGGCTCAGTCTAAGTCAGTAATATCTTGATCGCACAATGACTTAAAAGCTTTAGGTTTGATGGAAAGGGATATAAGGCGTTTCGTTTTTAAATCGAAATGGTTTGTTTCGACTTGGAATTGACTTCGTAGTACCGGCTCATATAGGGTGGGCGCAATGACAGGGCTTAAAAACATTCTATCTTACACATATAAAAAACGGGCGGCACTAAATCCTAGATATTCGAAAAACGCCTTCGCCCGCGATTTGCGAGTTAGTCCGACAGCGCTTTCTCAATTTATGTCAGGCAAAAGGAATTTTTCTAAAACGAACATTGAAAGAATCTCCCAAGCACTGGCTCTACCTCCTGGTTCTATTTCAAAAATGAACGAAGCTCTTCCGAGTGCGCATCAAATAGAAATAGAAACATTCTCCCTTATCGCGGATTGGTACCATTTTGCAATATTGAATTTGGTGGAAGTAGATAAAGTCAAAGATACAGAACAAATGGCCAAACGCTTAGGAATACCTAAAGATGTCGCAGCCTCCGCGGAACAGAGATTGATCGATCTGGGTTTTTTAAAAAAGACACGCGGCGGGTTTAAGCGAATTCAAAATAGGCTCGACGCCGGGTATGGAATCCCCTCAGAAGCTCTTCGTAAACACAATCGTGAAAAAATGGAGCTAGCTATTGAGTCTCTGGAAAAAGTTCCTCTGAATGAACGTGACATAAGCTCTCTCACTCTGCCGTTGGACCCCACCAAGATTTCTGGAGTAAAACGCGAGATTCAAAAATTTAAAGAAAAAATAAATAAAATTTGCGCTAAAAATACTGGCCGTGAAGTTTACTCGTTAAATATTCAACTTTTTCCACTCTCCAAAAAGGAGCCTGTAAAATGAAAAAGATTTTCATTTTGATGATTGCAATTCTGATCAGTCAAAACACCTTTGCAGACGGTGGTGACCATGCCGGTAATGGCGGGGATCGCCGCGCGATTGAATTCGTGGATATCGCCACGACATTGTCGACGCAAACTTTGCAAGGTGTAGATGCACAAGCCTTTTTGCAAACCATTAAGGCGACGACAGTTGAGTCGACGGATGAGGCGTTGTCTCTAAACAGTATTCCAAAAGATGCCATTAATAATCCATCGACAAAGAAAATTCTTTTTAACCGCGGCGCCTGGGATCGTCAGGAAAATTACTTATCTAAGGCCATCTTCGTTTTGCACGAGTATCTTGGCGTAATGAACATTGATGACTCTCGCTATCAGATTTCAACAAATCTAGTGCGTGGTCTGTGGTTGATCAATGGTACAGATGCAGAGACGATGATCGATATTTTAGAAGAAAACCATTTTGCGGTGGAAAAAGCGGTTCACGGCGTGACTCGTATGGCGGATGTGGATTTAATCACTTGCAAGAAGTCTCAGGCTGCCTCCGCCACAAGTTATAACTGTGTTTTAACTGGCAAAAACCTAAAGTATAAACCAATAAAAGTGCCATTAGAAGAGCGTAAAGCTCGAGAAGTGTGGACTTTGCTCACGACTTTCCAAAATGCGCAGTGTTTTAGTGATGTCTGCGAACTGACCGTTCGCGAAGTCGCTTGCCAAGGCGAAAATACACGCGAAGACAGACCGGCTTTCTGTACGGCGAAACAATAATACAATACAGCCAATATAGAGGAGACTCCCTATGAAACATATTGCCCTCAGCGCAATATTATTCAGTTCGACTGCAAATGTTTACGCAAGCACTGACTTAAATGCCAAAAGCGCTTGTGCACATTCCGCCCATAAACACCTGACAGCAATTATGCGAGCAAGCCAGTCGGCTGATGATATGAAGTACTTCGAAATCAGGAAAATGGATGTAACAAAACTCGAGAAGGGTTCCAATGGCGAAGCTATTGAAACTTACACGATGATTTTTGGCTACAAGACTGGCGAACTTAAATACGAAAACTATGAGGTGCAGCTCGTTGAAGGTGATTCAATGATACCCGGCGTTTCATGTAAATTGATTTCTTATGAGGCAAAATTTTAAGTTTTGCTTCTGTGCTTTATCTTTTAAGACAATGTCAAAGTGGAGGACATTATGAAAAATCTATTTTTTGCAGCATCGATAGCTTTAAATTTTTGCGGATCATTCGCGCAGGCACAAGAACGGACGGAGCCAAGCGCCAACCGATGGATTACCATGACCAGCGTTTGCATTTCAAACAATATGAATGATTCGAATGAGGCTCGTAAGTTATGTGAAAACATCACTCAAGCTCTTAATGTGATGGCCAATGAAAAAATCGTTTTTAAAGCGGAATGCCGGCCTAGAGGTCTTAGTGAGCCATGCCCCGGCTACATTTTGGACTCAAAAGCTTTAGTGACTCAATAAAGGGAGTGTCCACCTCACGCCCTATTAAAAAGACCGTAGAAATCTCCCGCGAGGTTCGCAAACTCAGGCCACCTTCAAGACACGTACCTGAGAACCTCGACCTACGTCCACAGTGTTCGATCCTCCTGCTCTAAACTTTGATTTAAACGTTCGTTTGAAATACGCTTTGTGCATGTTGGATCGAGAGAAAAGGATTTCCGAAGATCTGAGTGCGAAGGATCGGTTACTGGATGTGGCGGCCTTGCTGTTTGCCGAGAAGGGACTCGAAGGCACGAGCGTTCGTGATATTGCCAAAGAGGCCGGGCTCAATTTGAGTCTCGTGAGTTACTATTTTGGTGGTAAGGAAGGGCTTTATCGCGAGCTCATTCAGAATTTTGCACTCACAGTTAAAAGCGAAATCGAAAAAATTATTAAGACTTCCGAAGGCGAAGAGATTTCCAAAGAGAATCTCGAACGCGTTTTTATGATGATGGTCACGAGCTTTTCGCAAATGCGCGAGGACTATCCGCATTTGGGAATCATCATGCAGCGCGAGCGCATCGCCGGACTGCCTTATGCGCGCGATATTTACGAAAAAATTTTTACGCCCGTCGGGCAGAGTCTTGTGCGCGTGATTGCGCGGGCGCAAGTCAAAGGCCTCGTACGGCGTGATCTCAATCCATTGCTGGTATTTATTTTTCTGCAGGAAGCGATCATAGGCTTTCATAATTTAATGAATTGCCAGCTCGAGATCACGCAATCGCCGGCAAATCATGGACAAAACTTTAAAGACTTTCAAAAACAATTGGTCACCATTTTCGTTCAAGGGATCTTCTCATGAGAAAACACAAATACACCCTTCTATTGAGCTTGCTGTTGGCTCATGCTGCGGCCTCGGCAATGACACTCGAGCAGTTCCTCGCTGAAGTGCAAAAGCGCAATCGAGCATTTCAGGCATTTGCCACCTCTCAAGAGGCGGCGGAAGATCGCCGTGAGGCCGGTGATATCGGTCTTTCTCCGGTTCTGACGATGGCGGGTGGATATTTGAGCGACGAAGCTCAGCCGCAGACAGTGGGGACTAAAACGGTTTCTCGTCAATATAGTTTAGGAGTTGCCAAAGAGTTTTCTTCGGGAACGAAGGCTTCGGTGAGCGCTAATGCTCAACAAGTGCAAATCCGCGATGTGCCTCCGGGTTTTGAAAGATTCGGTGACTATGCGGCTTCGAGTCTGGGGCTGGCGCTTTCTCAATCGTTGTGGAAAAACTTTTTTGGTCGTGGGACGCGTCTTCGTCAGCAACGTGAGGCCTCTGCTGCAAGTCTCGAGAAAGAAAGTTACAATCTTCAACAGCGGCAAATTCTGATCGATGCGGAAATTGCCTACTGGGATTATCTCTATCAGCAAGAAGAGTTGAAATCCCGCATGGATTCTTTGGATCGTGCGAAGAAAATCGAAGGTTGGTTAAAACGTCGCTATTCAGATGGGATCAACGATAAAGCCGATTACTTGAACGGGCAGGCGCTGACGGCATCCCGGGAATTATTATTGGCTTCAACCCGCGATCAGGCCGTCGCGGCAGAGAAAAACATCCGCTTGGTTCTGGAGTTGGACCCCAAAGATAAAATGCCGGTCCTCGAGTCGGATTTTAAAAAACCGCGGGACATTCGCGCGCTGATCGGTGGCGATGCTGGCCGCGTGGTGCGATTGGATGCTTACATGGCGGCGCTCGAAGCGAAAACCAAAGATCTTGGCGCGCAAGAAGCCAAAGATCAGCTGCGTCCTGATTTGGTTTTGCAAGCGGCCTACAACACCAACTCCAATATTCAAAGCAACACGACGGAAGCTTTGAATAAAATCTCGAATACAGACATTCCGACATCTAAGATCGGGCTGAATTTTACTTATATATTTGATACGGATGCGAAAGTCTCGAAAGAAGCTTTGTATCGCAAAGAGGCTTTGGCGGCGCAATTGACGAGTGAACGAAAAATGCTCGAAAGTGAAAATTCTTGGTCGGAATTATTGCGCCGGTATGGCGAGATGTTGAAGCAAATCGATACGGCGGAACGCATTAGTCAGCTGCAAGTGAGCAAAGCCAAAGAGCAGTCCTTGAAGCTCGCTCGCGGCCGTGCGGTGACTTCGGATGTGGTGAACTCTGAAGAGGATGCAGCCAATTCGACGTTGACGCTCAATCGTCTGCGCTCGGAAGCGCGAAAAATGGAAGCCCAAAGCCGGTTGTTTATCCGGTTGAATGAGTAAAAGAAAGCAGAGCCATCTATGAACTTATCAGCACTCTCAATTAAACGACCGATCTTTATTTCGTGCGTGGTCACCTTGATGCTTGTCCTTGGGTTGATTTGTCTTGGTAAAATGCCTGTCGATCTCTTCCCAGATGTGACTTTCCCGATCGTGGGTATTCAAGTGACCTATCCGGGCGCTTCGCCTATCGATATGGAAAAACAGGTTTCAAAACTGATTGAAGATGAAATCGGCAGCCTGTCGGGTCTTAAAACGATGACCTCGAACAACTTGGATTCTGTGGCGATGATCATCTTAGAATTTCGCTTAGGCACCGATATTAAAGAGGCCGAGCAACAAGTGCGCAATCGCCTCGGCAACATCCGTCGCAATCTGCCCACGGATATCTACGAGCCCGTTATCTTCCGTTTTGACCCGGCCGATCAGCCTGTGATTACACTCGCGATCACATCAAAACTTCCTGCGGGCGAGGCTTTTGATGTTGCCAACGAAATGATTAAACCTCAGTTCGAGCGTCTGAATGACATCGGTAAAGTCGATGTCGTCGGAGGACGTAAGACCGAGATTCAAGTTTTGATAGATAAAAATAAAATCCAAGATCGCCAGATCTCAATGGTGCAAATTTCAAAACGCATCGAAGAAACTTCGAAGGATATTCCGATCGGAAAAGTGGAAAATCCTCTCAAAGAACTTCTGATGAGAACGAGCGGCGAGTTTTCTTCTATCGATGAAATTAAAAACGTCAATGTGAACTTCATGGGTTCGGACCGCGCGGTCTTGTTGAAAGACGTCGGCCGCGTAGAGCGGGGCCTCGAAGATCAAAAGACCATTGCAAGCATAAAAGGCGCCCCGGCATTACTATTGCAGGTCTACAAGCAATCCGGCTCCAACACGGTCGCCGTAACCGATGCGGTGAAAAAGAGCCTTGAAAAGGTGAATAAGTATCTTACGGACAAGAAAATAGACGCGCAAGTGCAGATCGTGCGCGACATGTCCCGTCCGATTCGCTTGAACGTGGTTGACGTGAACGAGTCGATTTTGATTGGTATTTTCCTCTGCGTGATCGTGGTGTTCTTCTTCTTAGGTTCGGGCCGGTCGACATTTATCACGGGCATGGCGCTGCCGAACTCGCTCTTGGGCGGCTTCGTTGTAATGTATGCGATGGGCTTCTCGATTAATATGATGACTCTCTTGGCTTTGTCACTGGCTGTGGGGTTGTTGATTGATGATGCGATCGTGGTGCGGGAAAATATTTTCCGTCACATGGAGATGGGAAAAGATCCTAAAACCGCGGCACTTGAGGGAACCACCGAAGTGGCGCAAGCGGTTGTGGCGACCACGCTCGTGGTGATCGCAGTGTTTGGTCCGATCTCATTCTTGTCGGGAATCATCGGGCAGTTCTTTAAACAGTTTGGTCTAACCATCGTCTTTACGATGTTGATCTCGTTGTTTGATGCGTTTACAGTCGCGCCGATGCTGTCGGCTTACATGGCGTCTCCTGCAGAGCATGACAAAGGCAATGGCTTTATCGCACGCATTTTAAAGGCCTTCGACCGTTTCCAAACCGGTCTCGAAGACACGTACGAAAAACTTCTCGGCAAAACTTTGAGATATCCAAAAACAGTTTTGGCTTTGGGTTTCTTGGTATTCGTAGCCAGTATGATGACGGTGCCATTCATTCCAAAAACATTCTTACCTCAAGCTGATAACGGAGAGTTTGGAGTCACAATTGAAATGCCTGTCGGAACTTCATTGCGAGGAACGGCGGACTTCACTAAAGGCATCGAAGACATTCTGAATAAAGATGCCGCAGTAGATATGGTTTTGACAACAGTGGGATCAAGTACCGGTGAAGCAAACAAGGCCAGCCTGTTTGTGCGCCTCGTGGAAAAAAAGAAACGTTCTATGACCACGACTCAAATGAAAACTAAATTCCGTGAAGAGCTGAAACCGTTTAATAAAAACGCGGTGGTGGAGATCGGTGATATTGATGCCGTGAACAGTGGTCAAAAACCATTTAACTTGAACGTCACCGGCGACAATTTGGAGGAGCTCGCGACTTATGCGAACAAACTCAAAGAGCGCATTCAGAAAATTCCGGGTCTTGTCGACGTAGATACCAACTTCCGCGCTGGAAAGCCTGAGTTCCACGTAGTATTTGATCGCGAGAGGTCCGAACACCTTGGCGTTTCGACGGTGATGGCGGGGGCTGAACTCCGCAATCGCACTGAAGGGGCCGAAGCCGCGGTTTTCCGTGAAAAAGGAATCGAGTACAAAGTGCGCGTGCGCTTTGAAGAAAAGTTCCGCGATTTGCGCGAGCAATTTGCGACGACATTTGTGCCGAACTCGAATAACAATATGATTCCGCTCAGTCGTATTTCGAAGCCGGAAGATACTTTGGGTTATTCGCAAATCAATCGTCAGAACAAGAGTCGCTTCATCAACATTGGTGCGAACTTAGGTCCGACAGGTTCTTTGGGGGCGGTTTCTGAAGCCGTTCAGAAGATTGTGAAAGATGAACTTCCGCCGCCTCCGGGAATTGACTATCGTTTCCAAGGTCAAGCGGAGGATTTCCAAGATTTGATTTCAAGCATGTTACTCGCGATCTTCTTGGGGGTTTTGTTCATCTATCTGGTTTTGTCGTCGCTCTACGAGAGTTTTGTCACGCCGTTTACGATCTTGCTCGCATTGCCGCTGGCGATGTGTGGAGCCATGGTCGCGTTATTGATCTTTGGTAAGAGTATCGACATCTTCTCGCTGATCGGGATTGTCTTATTGCTGGGGGTTGTGGCGAAGAACTCGATCTTGCTTGTGGATTACACCAAGCAAATGGAGGCCGCAGGTCATGATCGCAATACAGCACTCTTGAAGGCCTGCCGTACGCGTCTTCGTCCGATCTTGATGACGTCGCTCGCGTTGATTTCAGGGATGATTCCGATTGCGATTGGTTTGAATGAGGCCAGTGCGATGAGAACCTCGATGGGGATTGCGATCATCGGTGGTTTGATCAGCTCGACGTTGTTAACGCTTTTAATTGTTCCAGCTGCGTATGGGTTTATTGATAACTTCCGTATGGCTGCGGGGCGCTTCTTCGGTCGCTTTGGCGGCCACAAGAAAAAAAGCCCGGCAAGTCACGCATAGATTCCACGAAACGCCCGGATGGCCTTGAGTTTGTTTTCAAAGGCCGTCCAGTCGTCGTTTTCGGCGATGGGTTTCCAGATCTCTTCAATTTCCTCAATCAATAAAGTGCATGGCTTCTCATTCTGAAAATAAGAATGAGAAAGCTTTGCGCTGTCTTCCACTTGATAATTTTGCAAAGCATTTTGGAAGGCGGCAAAAGGTTCGCCGGAGTAAAAATCTTTTTGTGGTGACTTTTGCCAGCGCGGCGATGAAAGGCCGCCAAAGAAATCAAAGAAGGTTTGTTCATACAGTGCCGGACTGTCTTCCATAAATTTGAAATAACTCACCAGCAGCTGGCTATCTTCTTCGCTGCCGTGGGATTTTAAATTCAAGCGCATCAAAAACAAGCGCTGAACGTGAGCATTAAATTCGTCGCTGAACTCTTCGAGGACTTCCTCCATCGGCAGAGTTTCGTATTTGAGTTTTAAACACTCGCCCAGTCGTTGCAGATTCCACAACATCGTCACGGGCTGGCGGCCGAAGGAATACAGTCCGCGTTGGTCAAAGGAAGCCGCCGTAAAGCGCACATCATAACGAGGCAGAAAACGGTAAGGGCCATAGTCGAAACTTTCGCCTGTGATGTTGATATTGTCAGTGTTCAAAACGCCGTGAACAAATCCTGCAATCATCCACTGCGCCGTCAGCAGGGCGCAGCTGCGCACAACCGCTTGGAAAAACAAGAACGCCCTTTCATCGGCATCGTCTGAATGAATGGCGGGATAGTAATATTTCACGCAGTTGTCGGTGAGCCTGCCGATATTTTCGCTGTCTTTGAAATACGCTAGTCTCTGAAAAGTGCCGATACGCATGTGACCGTGGCTCATGCGCACAAGAACTGCCGCACGAGTGGGTGAAGGCTCATCGTAGCGGACGAGGTTTTCGCCGGTTTCAAAAATACTGAACGTCTTGCTGGTGTTCACGCCAAGGCTTTGCAAAAGCTCGGTGGCGAGCGCTTCTCGATAAGCGCCTTTGAGTGTGAGCCTACCGTCGCCATCGCGCGAATAAGGCGTTTGGCCACTGCCTTTGGTGCCGAGGTCGTACCATGTGCCGCTGACTGGAATTTGCGCGAATAAAAATCCGCGGCCGTCGCCGAGTTCGTGATTGTAGTGCATGAATTGGTGACCGTGATAGCGAAGGGCCAAAGGCTCCAGCAGATTTCCGGGAAGAGGCTTAAACGCCCAGAAGTGATCTTGCCACTCTTTTTCGCTCAGTCCCTCCAAGCCCAAAACTTTTGCAGCTTCTTGATTGCGAAAACGCAATTTGGCTTCTGGAAACTTTGCGGGTTTCACAGCATCGAAAAAGGCGGGGCCTAGATCGACTATTGGGCTCGGAGTGGGGCTGGGGGCGTGAAGTTTTTCTCTATCCACAGCTCGGTTATGAGGGAGGTCCCCCTAAAAGACAAGGCTTTCCAGGCCCTTTATTGACAATCATTTGCATTTAGGAGCATAACAGACAGATGTCCTTGGATCATGTCGAAGTCACTCAAGTCAAAACTGAAATAAAAGAATGGGATCGCACGGGGGCCCTGTTGTCCTCATTGTGTGCGCTTCATTGCTTGGTGACACCTTTTGTGACGTTGAGCCTGCCGCTGTGGGTTTATTCGATTCATTATTCGCCCGTGCATTTGTTCATCTCTCTTTTTATTTTTCCAATTGCCATCTATTCTTTTTGGTCAGGCTTCAAACGTCACAGTAATAAATTGATTTTGTTCTTAGGGGCCATTGGCCTCGTTCTTTTAAGTATTGCTTTAATATCTCCGGCTTCGCGCGCGCAATTGCGTTGGAATGATTATATGACCATCGCCGGAAGTCTCGCCTTGGTCACAGGGCACTATTTGAATCGTCGCTACTTGCAAACTAAATGAAAAAGGAGCAGCCTTAGGCAATACAAACTGTATTGCATCAAGGAGGCTACAGATGGATCCACAGAACAGTCGTCGTCGTTTTTTCGTTCACATGGGACAAATGCTCGGTTTAGCAGCAATCGCTCCCGCATTGTTTAGCTCAAAAGTTTTCGCAGAAGAAAAAAGAAGAGCTCGTCCCGCAGAAGGCGGAGCCGCACCTGCAGCAGGTGGCGGTAAAGAAATCGATCTGCCAATGGTAGAGCCAGGCAAAGGCCAGGCAGCCGCAGTCAGCTACTCCCTCAAGCACGCCGATGTAAAAGATGCGGCCTTGAAAGTGGAGCGCGGCGGAGTCGCTTTCGATAAACAATTCTGCACAGGCTGCAACTTCTATAAAAAAGTCGGCGACAAAAACGGCGGCGAAGTAGGCACCTGTCAAATCTTCCCAGGCCAGTTGGTGAAGGGCACAGCATGGTGCTCGACTTGGACTAAGAAGGCTTAGGACTTAGAATAAATTTTGTTTTTTTAAAAAAGGAGTCGTTTGACTCCTTTTTTTTATTTTTTGACTGTGCTCAAAGCTTCGTAAAATTTGAAGAGATACATCGGACTGACGGGCACGATGCCCGTCAGTAGCGGGGTTCGGGGCGGCATAGCCCCGATTCACACGGATGGAGAAAGAAGTTCGGAGACACCATAAAGCCGCGTTACTTCGCCGCCCCATTCACATGCTCATCCCGCAGTGCCCGGCGCAGAATCTTCCCGACGTTCGTCTTCGGCAAGTCTGTGCGGAATTCCACTTCCTTTGGAACTTTGTAATTCGTAAGACTCTCCTTCGCATGATTGATAATATCTTGTGCTGTGATATTCGGATCCTTCTTCACAACGAAAACCTTCACCACTTCGCCAGAGTGTTCATTCGGAATACCGACGGCGGCGACTTCGAGAACTCCTGGGAGAGAGGCGATGGCGTCTTCGACTTCGTTGGGATAGACATTGAAGCCCGAAACCAGAATCATATCTTTTTTGCGATCGACGATCTTGAAGTAACCATCGCTGTCGACGACGGCGATATCGCCGGTGTGCAGCCAGCCGTTTTTAAGAACCTTGGCAGTTTCATCGGGGCGATTGAGATACCCCTGCATGACTTGTGGGCCCTGCACACACAGCTCTCCAGCTTGGCCCATGGGGACTTCTTTTTCATCTTCATCGACGAGTTTGATGTTCGTACTTGGGACTGGGAGGCCGATGGTGCCGACTTTATCGCGGCCATCGATCGGGTTGCAGCAAGCCACCGGCGAGGTCTCTGTCAGGCCGTAGCCTTCAACGATGACACTTTTTGTGAGTTCTTTCCAGCGCTGCGAGACAGAGGTTTGCAGGGCCATGGCGCCAGCGACACTCATCTTGAGTTTTGAGAAATCCATTTTGCGGAATTCTTCGTTGTTGAGAAGGGCATTGTACAGCGTATTCACGCCGGACATCAGCGTGAAATGATGGCGTTTCATATCTTTGATGAGGGCTGGCAGATCGCGCGGATTTGTGATCAAAATATTGTGCGCGCCGTACCTCATGAAGGCGAGGCAATTCACCGTCAGTGAGAAGATGTGATACATCGGCAGTGGCGTGATGCACACTTCTTCGCCCTCTTTCAGAACCGGAGTCATCCACGCGCAGATTTGCAACATGTTGGCAATAATGTTTTCATGAGTCAGCACAGCGCCTTTGGAGATGCCCGTGGTCCCGCCGGTGTATTGTAAGAAGGCGATGTCTTTTTTGCCGCACTCGATTCGTTGAGCTTTCTTGCCTTGGCCAAGCTCTATTGCCTGATTGAAAGTGTAAGCGTGAGGCAAGTGATAAGCTGGCACCATTTTTTTGATATACTTCACGACCGAGTTGACGATCACTCTTTTTGGAAGCGGGAAGAGGTCGGCGAGCTCCGTGACAATGACGGATTCAATTTTTGTGTCTTTAAGAATTTTCTCGAGATGGTGGGCGAAGTTCGCCATGATCACGATGGCTTTGGGCTCGGCATCTTTGAATTGATGAAGCATCTCGGGAGCCGTGTAGAGGGGATTGGTATTTACAATCGTTAGTCCAGATCGGATGGACGCAAACAAAGCGACGGGGAACTGCAAGAGGTTCGGCATCTGCAGGGCGATGCGGTCGCCTTTTTTGAGTTTCAGCTCGTTTTGCAAAAAAGCGGCAAAGATTTCGACCTTTTCCGCGAGCTCCGTATAGGTGATTCCGACGCCCATATTTGTGAAGGCCATCTTCTGAGGATATTTCTGGCATGCTTCATCGAAAACTTGCATAATCGAAGAGTACTCTTGCAAATTAATTTCTGCAGGAATGCCCTTGGGGTAGTGCTTCAGCCAAATTTTCTCCATCGCTGCCTCCGGAAGTAAATAAACTATGTAGACGTCGCCTCTAAATTTTAGAGAGCATACGTGAGGGAAGTCAATACATGCGAGTTCTGCTCTCGAGTCTGGTGATGCTTATTTTGTGTGCAGGCTGCGTTTTCAAAAAGAAGACAGCAGAGCCAGACGTTGTGGCAGCCACACCGATTCCGAAATTGAAATCCAGTGCCACACCGGAACCAGTAAAAAACGTGGATAAAGAGGGACAAAAAATTCTTCACTGGTTCGAACAGATGGATGCGATCTACAGAGAAGCTCTGTGGGTGATTCGTCAGGAACGAGCGCCGCAAGGCAAATCGATTTTTGGAAAATTCCAAAGAGCCATGCTCGTCGACATGAAACAAAAGCTTTCGAATAAGTCGCTCTTTCGTTGTGATGTTTATTCGATGACAAGAAATGTGTCTGGTCTAGGCGGCGTTCCGCAAAATGCCGAGGTCTTGCAACAATGTAATACCAAGGAGCGATTCATTTCGATCGGCGACTGGGATCATCCCAAGTCCAGTGAACTTAATATGAATTTCCGCGGTGGCAATCTTTCAGATGTGTTGGGTTTCACGACGGGGATTCTCAGTCCCAAAATTCACTGCAAATTAAAATCTAACGAAAACAACATCGTTGAGACTTTCAATTGTGAAGGCTTGATGATCGACTACAATCCGGCAAAGAACCAAGTTTTGCGTTTCAATCGCTTCGAGTATCAGAAAAATTCGCAAAATATGCTGCACATCAAGGCGGAAGTGTTGGAGAACCTTGATCCCGTAAGAAAAATCGAGGTAGATATTCCTTTAGAGGGAAAAATCACAGTGACCGAGACTGTTTTGCAGCAACCGGAATATGTGGCGAAGCCCGCTCCGGCAACGCCGACACCGAAAGCGCCGGAAAATACCAACCCCGAAGTAAAACCAGACGCCATCAGCGCAGAGGATATTTATCATGACCACAACGGCAAAGAAATCGACCGCCAAGAAAACCCGCAAGCCCGCGGCGTCCGCCAAGGCCCGCGCCCCGCAAAGCAACAGCCGCCGCAACAACAGCAAGGCTTCATCGAAGGCGTCATCGAAAGCAACGACCAAAGCCCGCCGCCTCCGCCCCAGCCTCAGCAGCAAATCCAAGAGCAGCAAGAAGGCCAGCAGCTCCAGCAACAGCAGCAAGCGCCCGCAAACGGCCAAGACGTCGAAGCCCACGGTCAAAACCGCGAAAACAACACCAGGTAGTGCAATGAAACTCAATACCCCAGTCCCAGACTTTACGATTCCTTCCACTCATAGTGGTGATGTCACACTCTCAAGTCTTCGCGGCAAGAAAGTGGTTTTGTATTTCTATCCGAAAGACAATACACCGGGCTGCACACTGGAAGGCCAAGAGTTCAATCACCTTTATCCGGAATTTCAAAAAGCCAATACGGTGGTCTTTGGTATTTCCCGTGACAGTGTGAAGTCCCACGATAATTTTAAATGCAAATTTGATTTCAAGTTCGAATTGCTTTCCGATGCCGACGAAAAACTGTGCAAGATCTTTGATGTGATCAAAGAAAAGAACATGTACGGTAGAATGGTTTTAGGCATTGAGCGCAGCACTTTCGTGATCGATGAAGAAGGCAAGCTCGTCGGTGAGTTCCGTAAAATCAAAGCTCCAGGCCACGCGGCCGAGATGCTCGATTTCGTAAGAAAATCCTAAAAACCATCAACTCACTCTGGAACCAGAGCGAGAAAAAAGTGCAGTCTCCCTTCGTAGAGGAGACTGCAAAGTCCTTTGAGGTCATTCCTAGGCTTTTTGTTTTCTTTTATCTACAAATACACGACCACTTGTCTTTTTCTCCCTGTACAGGAGTCTTAGTATCATCTTTGCTTACCGGGACAGGAGTTTCCGTTTCGGCATGAGTTTCCATACAGTGGCCGATATAGCCATTGTCTTGATTTCCGACGATGCACAAAGAGTGAGGTTTTTGTCCGAGACACTTCGATTCGCTGAGAGGACCGCAGACGTAAGGGCTTGTTGTTCCGTGAATACTGTCAAGGACCTCATCGGATACAGGTTCGCCGGGAAAACGAGAGTCGTCACTGCTTCCGCCGCCATCGGCAAACGCAAAAAGGGGAAGCAGTGCTAAAACCAAGACTATTTTTTTCATGAAGCCTCCAGGGAGGAATCGAATCAATGTTAGGCTTGGGAGTCTATATGCTCAAATAAAAAAGGGAAGCCGGTGTGGCTTCCCTTTTGGTTTCGTCTTCATGACGAAAGCGTCTAAAAGGCGTACTTTACTGCTTTCCCAGCATCAGATCTGCGAGTTGCTTGCTAAAGCGCTTCGGATCCGGAATGTTAGATCCTTCATTCAGCAGTGCCTGCGAATAGAGAACCTCGGTCCATAGCTTTTGCTGATCTCCCGAAAGCCCCAGCATCTTTTCGATCACTGGATGCTTCGGATTGATTTCCAAAATACGTTTCGCGTTCAACCCCTGATCCTGGCCCATTTGCGAAAGAATTTTCTGCATGTGAGCGGACGGATCGTGGCTGCCGGCCACGAGGCACACTGGTGTTTCGGTGAGGCGGTCGGAGATGTTGATGTCTTTGATTTGATCTTTGAGAGTGTCCTTCATGGATTCCATGAGCGGTTTGAATCTCTCTAAGAAGCCTTTTTTCTCTTCTTCTTTGGTTTTCTTTTCCTCTTCGGTGTCGAGGTTGAGATCCTCTTTGGTCACAGACTGAAGTTTTTTGTCTTTGTATTCACGAATCACATCGGTGACCCATTCGTCGATAGGGTCGGCCAAGAGGAGAACTTCGTAGTTTTTCTCTTTGAGTTTTTCGAGGTAAGGACTTTCTTTCATTTTGGCAAGATCATCGCCGGTCATGAAGTAGATCTCTTTTTGGCCCTCTTTCATACGGCCGACATATTCTTCAAGCGTGGTCCAGGCATCGCCAGCGGTGTTTTTGAAGAGAGTAATCTCTTGCAGCTTTTCTTTGTTCGCGGAGTCTCCTGGGAAGCCTTCTTTGAGAGTCGCGCCGAATTCTTTCCAGAATGTTTCGTAAAGGCCGCGCTCTTTATTGATCATGTCTTTGAGGTTGCCGAGGATTTTGTTGACAACATTTTTACGAATCTGAGTGACTTGGCGGTCCTGTTGCAATATTTCGCGTGAAACGTTCAGTGATAAATCGCTGCTGTCGACGAGACCTTTTACGAAGCGCAGGTAAGGAGGGATCAAGTCTTTGCAATCCGCCATGATGAACACGCGTTTCACATACAGACTGAGGCCATACTCTGTATCGCGCATGTTGAAGTTCCAAGGTTTTTGCGTCGGAATGTAAAGCAAAGCATTGAACTCCATGGTGCCTTCGGCGCGATAGTGGATGGTCTTAATCGGATCATTCCAGTCGTGGCTGAGGTGGTGATAGAATTCTTTGTATTCTTCTTTGGTGATTTCATTCGGCGATCTCAACCAAAGTGCTTTTTGGCTGTTGAGAGTCTCATCCTCTTTTTCGCCTTTCATCTTGATCGGGTAGGCGATGAAGTCTGAGTATTTTTTAATGAGAGACTTCAAAGTCCATGGATCGGTGAAATCCTGAACTTCTTCGTCTTCGACGAACTTTTTTAAGTGGAGCGTGATTGTAGTCCCCTGGCCTTCGGCGCGGGGAATTTCGTCAATCGTGTAAGTGCCGTCACCTTTGCTCTCCCACAGAGTGCCGATATGAGTGCCGGCCTTTTGCGTGTGAAGAGTAACTTTATCAGCCACCATGAATGACGAATAGAAACCTACACCAAATTGGCCGATGAGTTCCGGACGCTCTTTCAATTCTTGGCTCATTTGCGCGAAGCGCTTGGTGCCGGAGCGAGCGATGGTGCCGATGTACTCGATCACTTCGTCGGGGCTCATGCCGATGCCGTTATCTTGGATTTTCAGCGTGTGAGCTTCTTTATTCGGTTCGAGGCGAATCATCAGCTCTGTTCCCGGAGTCATCAGATTGTCTTGGGTCAAGGATTCGAACTTCAATTTGTCGAGGGCATCCGATGCATTCGACACGAGTTCGCGCAAAAAGATCTCTTTGTGTGAATACAGCGAGTGTATCATAAGATCTAAAAGTTGTTTGATTTCGGCATTAAAGGCCTGGGTTTGTTTCGCCATAAATAAACTCCTTTGTTAGTAGTTAAAATTCATTTTCGATTGAAGCGACGCCGGCAACGGCGGCACTTTTGAACGCGGAATCAAGAATGTGCTCAGATTAAAGAAATCGGTGAAGACCTTGTGTTTATCCGTCGCTGCTTTCAAGTAAGCGTGCCCCGAAGAGCCACCGGTGCCGATCTTTTGGCCGAGCATACGATGAGCCATCAAAGCATGGCGATAACGCCACTGTGTGAGAAGCTCGTCAATGTCCATGAGTGAGCTGAGGATCTTAAACGGCAAATGGAATATGGCCTGATCGCGATAGAGGTAAATGAGGAGCGCACCGTGGAAAGCCTTGAACGACAGATGGAAGTGGCCTTCGTCCTGCAGTTTTTTGTAACCGGCTTCAGAGTAAGTCGCATGGAAGGTTTTCTCCGAGGCATCGATCATTTCAAGATTTTTCTTTTTAGTTTCTTCGGTCAGTTGCGGATTCGCTTTCACGGTCTCGCGGTCGGCTTTAAACATTTCCGTAACGGCTTTTTGATAGGCACTCCAGAAGTCGAACTCCTTGTTTTGTAAGAACGGCGTGCGCGCGAGCCATTTGTCAATCAAACCAAAAAGAGACTCTTGTTGGATGGCCTCTTGAACCATTTTTTGATGGCTCTCGGGAAGATGTTTTGAAAATGGATTTTCGTTGTAAAGCAAACGGTCTTTCTCTTTAAGCCCGAGTTTGATTTCAATCAAACGGAATTGCACGCTCTGGAAACCCGAAGCAGGGTAGAGGTATTCACGGAATTCTAAGAAATCCAAAGGAGTCATGGTTTCAAGCACATCGATTTGGCCCATGATCAATTTCAAAATTGAAATCACGCGCTCGAGGCGGGCTGACGCCAAGGCCATGTTTTGTTCTGGAATATTTTTTGCTGAAAAAACCTCTAAGATGGAATCCACTTCAAACAGAATTTGCTTAAACCAAAGTTCATAAGCTTGGTGGACCGTTATAAAGAGCAACTCATCATGAGCGGGATTTCCCATCTCTTCGCTACGGCGTTTTTGCTGGCTGAGCAGTTGGTCGATCTTCAAATAGTCGTGATAGTGAATAGGAGGATATTTCATCGAGAGAGCTCCTTTAAAGCTTGAATAAATCCTTCGAGGTCGCTGGCTTGCGTGTCCCAGCTGGTCATCCAGCGGGATTCAAAAGTGTGTTCGTCCCAAACATAGAAGAAATACTTTTCGCGCAAAGGCTTCACCCAAGGCTGTGGAATCTTAGCAAACACCGCATTGGCTTCGCATTTCTGAGTAACTTCGACACCAGGAATGGACTTGGTCTCTTCATAAAGACGGGCGGCCATTTTGCAAGAATGCTCGGCGATTTCTTTCCACAGGTCGTTGCTGAAATATTCTAAAAATTGGGCCGCGATAAAACGGGTTTTCGAAGGCAGCTGGCCGAGTTGCTTGCGATAGTATTTTGCATCTTTCGCGAGCTGGGGATTTAAGAACACCACGGCTTCGCCCATCATCAGACCGTTTTTAGTGCCACCAAAAGAAACCACATCCACGCCAAGATCCGTCGTGAATTCTTTAAATGTTTTTTTCAAGGCGACCGCAGCGTTCGAAAGGCGGGCGCCGTCGATATGCACGTAAAGTTTTTCAGATTTCGCCCAAGAGATAATTTCTTTGAGTTCTTCCATGGAATACAGAGTTCCGAACTCCGTCGGCTGCGTGAGGCTCACAATCTGAGTTTGTGTGGCATGCTGATCACCGCGACGAATGTGAGCTTTTTTGAGATCTTGCAAACGCAGTTTGCCATTTACGGACGGCAGCGCGATGAGTTTCACGCCGGCCAAAAGCTCCGGGGCGCCGCACTCATCGACATTGATGTGAGCGTAGTCTGTACAGTAACAAGACTGAAAAGTTTTTGCCGCCGCTTTGATCGAAAGCACATTGGCCGCTGTGCCGTTAAACACAAAAAAGACTTCAGCTTGCGGACCAAAGTGATCTTTAAAAAGTTTTTCCGCCTTTTCGCTCCACTCATCGGTGCCATAGCTTGGCGCATGATCGACATTGGCTCTTGCCATGGCCTCCAAGATGCGTGGATGAACACCAGAATGATTGTCGGAACCAAAGCCCCTTTTCATAGGTCTCCTTAGGTATTAAAAATCGTGTGATGCAAAATCAGTGCGGCGAGCTTGCTCGTGCGGTGATCTTGATCCAAAGCCGGAGAAACTTCGTAAATCGCAAGGCTGCGCACATCGAGAGTGGTCTGCAGCATTTGCAGTGATGGCAAGAAGTCTTGCAAGCGCAAGCCCGTCGTCCAGGATTGGCTGCAGCCCGGGGCTTCCATTGAGGTGAAAGCATCAATGTCGACACTGAGCAAACACGGTCGGTTTTTAAAGCCAGTGATCGCCGCTTCGAGAGATTTTTTAAGTCCCACTTCTTGTACATCTTGATAGAGCAAAATCTGCGCGCCTTTTTCTTTGGCCCAATTTAAATGAGCCAGGCTGTTGCATTGATTTTGTAGTCCGACTTCGATGAAATCAAATTTGCCTTCATACTGAGTGAGGAGGCGATTAAACGGCGTCCCGCTGTGAAAGCCCTTATCGGTCGGGCGCACATCCAAGTGAGCATCGAAATTAATCACGACTGGGCGTTGGTTCTTGCTAAGACAATAATCGATAAAGCCCGCACCATCGGCGTAGCCATAATCATGACCGCCGCCGAGGCTTAAAGTGCGCTGACCATGCTGAAGGCTGGCGCGAATAATTTCACGGCCGCGTTCATGACGTTCTGCCAATGGCAGATCCGTGGGCACATTGCCGAGATCCACCAGCGTTTTCGCCTTTGGGTTCAGCAGAGACGGAGTCATTTTATAAAAGTACGTGCGAATAAAGTGCGGAGCTTCTTTGGCTCCGGGGCGGCCCCCATTCATGCTGATGCCTTCATCATCCGGATAGCCTAAGAGGGCCCATGCCGAAGAAGGGATCTGGGAAAAGTCTTCCGCCTTGTGAGGCGTAAAAGCTTTCACCCATTCGCCGAGGCGAGGGTCTGAAATATCATTGCGGGTAAAGAAAAGTTTTGAATCTGGAAGTGTGGTCCAAGCCATGCCTAAGGTCTTTCAAGTTTGAGAGTGCGTACGATCTTACCACTTTCAGACTCAAAGATCTTCATGATGACTACTTTATTCTTTGTAAATTCCACGGTCGCAAAAGTCGTGCTCTTGTCGTCCGATAAAAAGAGAGCCCACTCATTGCCGTCACCCGGAGTGACGCTATAGCGGAATTCTCTTTGGTACTTGGTAAGACCGGAGTCCAATTTAATTTCACGATAGCGCGGAGTAAAGCGCATCGTTGAGAAATCTTTGAACACCATTGTTCCATCAGTACCCACCCATGGGCCGAGCAGTTTTCGCAGGCCTACGTAGTCGACACTTTCGATAGAGAGGTTTTTATTTATGGTGTCTAAGGTGCCATTGCCAGCAACAAAATCGCCGTTCTCTAAACGTTCAAGGCTTGCTTGAACATCAGGGGTCATCGGCGCAATTTTATAGAATAATGCAGAGCTTTTAGGGGTGAAAAAATAATCGTTACCTTTTTTGGTGAGAAAACCACCAAAGGCTTGGACTCCAAGTACAAATTGGAACGAGAATGTGGCTAGCAGGAAGAGAATGTACTTCATGGCATCAACTTCTGGCACGCTCGCAACGCCCGGTCAAAAATAAAAACTCTAGTTAGCCCTCTGTGTTATTATCGCGAGTTGTGGCGGGTTGCATCCATCGCAAATTGCAGTAGAATTT